>BNJS01002767.1_pt1 | contig 247889 bp, 247 predicted proteins | sample 8540461 | NCBI WGS metagenome assembly BNJS01 (sample SAMD00202454, study PRJDB9452) | human saliva metagenome | isolation source: human saliva | place: Japan | reverse complement strand
GCGAAGCCATGCGAAGCTTGATTTCTTTTGCTTCTTTATTACCAGCTGTTATACCGAAATCATCATCTCTTATGTCTTGCGCTTCTGCGAATGATACTTCAAATTCATCCCACAGCTTATCCTTCTGTGTATCGAGTAGCGTTTCGCTCTTGGCGCTTTTAACCTCTAGCTTGTACTTAGCATCCTGTAGTTCGTTCAATTCATGTGCAAGCTTCTTTTCTTCTCCAATCGCTTCTTCGTAAGCTTCCCTATTTTTGTCAATCGCTTCTCCAAGTTCTTTGATACGCACTTCAAGTCCATGCTTAATATCAGTTAACTGTGCAATCTTTTCACTCGATTCAGCATCACTGCTTGTGAGCATGTGGTGCTTACCCTTGAGCTCGTCATACACTTCTTTAGAGTCTTCTATCTCGTTCTCAAGGTCGGTAATAGTGTCTCTAATACGTTCAATCAACTCGTTTAGACCGAGAATCCTCGCATCCTGCTCACTTAGTTGAAGCTTGTTTTCTAGTGTGATTTCACGAAGCTTATTTACACGAGAATCGTATTTTTCAGCTTCACCCATGAGCTCTTCAATATGATTATTAAGTCTAGTGATTTCTTCTTCTGCATCAGTTATCTCTGCTATATGCTTTTCGACCATTTCAGTAGCTCTCTTTATATCACTGTTGAGAGTGTCCATCTCATTTGTATATTGGTCTTTATGTGCACCAGCCTCGTCTGTTAGCTTTTTGATTCTCTCGAGTTCACTACTGATTACCCCCTTGTCAACTTCTATCTGCTGGAGCTCATCATATGCCTTTCCTCTAGACTCTTTGAGCTCAGCTATTTTCGAATTTGCAGAAGCGATTTCTTCTCTAAGCATCGCTATCTGCTCCTTGTACTTATCAGCAGCTTCGCTCAATTCCTTGATTTCATTCTTTCGCTCTAGTATGTTCGCAGACTTATTCTTAAACTTTCCACCTGTAATCGCTCCACTAGAATTAATTACTTCACCGTCTGTAGTAACAATTCTGTAACCTCTACTGGTCATCTTAGAAATTCTAACTGCATCATCCATATTGCTAGTAAAGATAACTCGTCCGAGTAAGTACTCGAGAATGCCGTGATATTTGTCTTCCGTTTTAACAATTTCAGAAGCAATTCCCATATAGCCTGGAGCATTCAAAACTTCACGCTCCCGGATACTGCTTACTATATCTGATGGATGAAAGTGGCAGGAATGTAGCTCTTCCAGCTTTATTATCCTTGAGCCATCTTACTGCAGACTTTGCCGATGCATCATCATAACAGATAATGTTCTGCATCGCTGCTCCAAGCGCAGTTTCTGTAGCGATTTCATATCCAGATGGAACCTTTATAATATCAGATACTGTACCGATAATACCGTTAGTATGCTGCTTCATAAGTAACCTAACAGCATTGTTATAACCTTCATAGTTGCTCTCCATCTCTTCGATGGTGTTTTTACGAGCAAGAGTTCTATTATATTTATTGTTTAAGTCTTCTATGTTTTTAAAGCTCTTACTTGTATGCTCTTCTAGCGACCTGATGCTCGCAACAATCTCATTAATCTGACGAGTTGAAGCATTCTGTCTACTCTCTACTGCAGTATATTGCTTTTCGAGCTGTTTAAGCTGACGAGCATTCTCTGCATCAGTCTCATCCTTACCACTATACTCCTCGCTCAATTTCTCTTTTCTGTCATTAAGCGTGATTACATAGTTCTCAAGAGTTGAGATATCTGCTTTTCTAGTAATATTCTTATTGCTAAGGGTGATAATATCGTCCTTACTGTTATCTATCTCTGAATTAATAGCTTCCAGTTTTCTCTTGCTTTCAGTAAAATCTCTCTCCGCTTCCTGAAGCACAGCTAAAGCTTGTTCCTTCTCTGTTCTATATGATTTTTCATTTGCTTCGAGTTCTGCAAAATTATTATTTTCAACCTTGAGTTTATTATTCGTCTCTTCGATAACAGATTCGAGTCTTGCTAGTTCACGCTCGATTCCCTGAATCTTCTCTTCATTGACCTGCCCACGACTCGTAATAGCATTGAGCTCTTCAATCTTGTTTAGAAGCTCAGCATTCGCATCTTCATATTCCTGATCCAGCTCTGACGACTTTTCTCTGAATCCTTGTATCTGAAGCTCGATTTCTTCCGATTTTTCACACAGCGCTCTAAGCTTTGCTTCCATCTCAATAAGCTCATTACGAGAATTTTCAACAGTGCGAATTAGGCCATCAATATTATGAATTATGATGTTAACCCCTACATATTTATATCTATCTCGGAGGACTATATATTCACTTGCTTTTTCAGACTCATCTTTAAGCGTTCCTATACGACCTTCAATTTCGGCAATAATGTCCTTTACGCGCTCGAGATTATCAGACGCAGCTGCGAGCTTCCTTTCAGCCTCTGCCTTTCTGCTCTTATATAGAACCACTCCGGCCGCTTCTTCAAATATTTCTCTACGATTCTCCGGCTTTGTGCTGACAATCTCTTGAATCTTTCCTTGCCCAATAATTGAATATCCGTCAACACCTATTCCAGTGTCCATAAACAGCTCTTTAATATCTCTCAGTCTACACTGATTTCCGTTTATTAGATATTCACTATCACCAGATCTGTACATACGACGCGTAACCTGCACCTCGTTGTACTCAAGAGGTAGGATGGAAAGAGAATTATCTATAACAAGAGAAACTTCGGCCATTCCTTTAGGTTTTCTGGTAGCAGTTCCAGCAAATATAACATCGTCCATCTTACCGCCTCTGAGAGACTTTGGGCTCTGTTCACCAAGCACCCAGCGTAGTGCATCACTGATGTTACTCTTGCCGCTTCCGTTAGGTCCTACAATGCATGTTATTCCGTCATTTAAGTCGATGGTTACGGGATCTGCAAATGACTTGAATCCCTGTAGCTCTATTCGTTTAAAATACAAGCTATATATCTCCCTTCGTAAGCGCATTGGCTGCTGCCGCTTGCTCTGATTCCTTCTTGCTATTTCCTACTCCTCGGCCAAGTTCTTCGCTATTTGCCAAAACGGCTGTAACGAATTCTTTTCTATGGTCAGGACCTTCTTCACGCAGTAACTTATACTCTATGTGAACACCTTTTATCAGCTCCTGCAGTTTTTCCTGCAAATGCGTCTTATAGTCTTTGTGGAGCTCCCCTTTAATTGCGAGCCTAATCTTGTCTGCAAATAAACCTAATACAACTTTCTCGGCTTTCTCGTACCCACCATCTATTATCATCGCACCAATTAATGCTTCTACAGCATCAGCTACAATCGAGGCCTTCTGTCGTCCTCCACCATTATCCTCGCCTTTGCCTAGCCTAAGATGTTCACCAACTCCTAAGGTTTGTGCTACATCTGCGAGAGACTTCTCGCATACCACATCAGCTCTGGTTTTGGATAGAACACCTTCATGAGCCTCCTGCATGATTACAAAGACCTTTTTACCAACTATGGCATCGAGGAATGCATCCCCAAGAAACTCTAGTCTCTCGTTGTTAAACTCATAGCTTTTACCATGTTCAGATGCATAAGAGCTATGTGTAAGAGCTATTTCAAGTAGCTTTCTATTATTAAATTTATATCCTAGTTTCTTTTCTAAGCTATCCATAAACCTAACATCCATATATTAGAAGCATTAACGTATTGTCCATTCTAATCTCTAGCTAATTATTATGCTTATGCCTTTGCGGTTTCATCGCTTCCAATCTCATCGCTTTCAGCAATTGCCTTCTCAATCTGCCCAGTTACATCTGACTCTACATAATCTCTAGCTTTGAGAATAGCATTATAAACAGCATAGGCCTTTGAACTACCATGAATTTTGAGAACTGGACCCTTTAGCCCTAAAATAGGAGCTCCACCCTCTTCGGAGTAATCGAAGTCCTTCTTCATACCCTTTAGCTGCTTTGCTAATAGTAGTGCAGCTATTTTAGAGATAGTTCCTCCCATCAAGACTTCCTTAAGTCTGCCCATAATTGATAGAGCAAGGCCTTCTGAACTCTTTAGAAATATGTTTCCCGAAAATCCATCAGCAACTACCACGTCACACACACCTGATACCACTTCGCGTCCTTCGATATTACCCTGGAAGTTAATCGAGCTATTTGCGAGTAATTCATATGCTTCCTTATGAAGTTCATCACCCTTTTCAGCCTCAGCTCCAACATTGAGAAGTCTAACATCTGGACTTTCCTTGCCTTTTACGTTCTGAACAAATATGCTTCCCATAACACCGAATTGATATAGGAACTCCGGTTTACAGTCCACGTTAGCACCGCAATCGAGAAGAAGAGTTGTGTCATCTTTTCCTATCTGTGGAAAAAACGCTGCTATCGCTGGCCTCTTTATACCTTTGATACGTCCAAGACCCAGAAGACCAGCTGCAAGAAGAGCGCCTGTGCTTCCTCCTGAGATGAAGACATCTGCTTCGCCTTCCTTAACCATATTCATTCCACGATTAACTGTTGAATCCTTCTTCTTGCGAACTGCCATCGCTGGAGATTCGTTGTTTGTAATAACCTCTGTAGCATTAACGACTTCTATGTTGATTCCGTCCCATTTCTGTGCACTCAGTTCTTCTTTTATTAATTCCTCAGCGCCAATGATTACAACTGTATCTTCAATCTCTCTTGCCGCCTGAATTGCACCCTTTACTATTTCCTGAGGAGCGTGATCTCCGCCCATACCATCGATTAGTATTCTCATAGTCCCTCCATGATTCGTAAATTACGCAAGCAAGTTCCTGCATAGTTCTGAGCATGATACTGGCACTTATAGTGTCGTTATATCATATGCTCTTATAACAAGCCTTAAATTAGCACATTATTATACCATAAAACGCCAAAACATGCGATATTTAAAGCTATCTAAGATTTTTCATTTATAAAAAAGTGCTGCATTTTTCAAAGCAGCACTACAGAATTATTCTTATTATTATCGCAGTCTTAACTGTCCGCATGCGGCATCAATATCTGTGCCAAGAGTTCGTCTAACGGATACTGTTATCCCTTTTTCTTCAAGGAGAGACGCAAAGTTTCTGACGTTCGTCTTAAGCGACGTCCTGTAACCCGTGCCATCAACCTCATTTAAAGGAATTAGATTGACGTGTGTTAGCCAACCTTTCAAATGACATGCGAGTTCACAGGCATGATGCGGTTGATCGTTTACACCGTCAATTAGTGCATATTCGAATGTTATGCGTCTTTTTGTAGCTTCAGTATATTTCCGGCAAGCAGTCATGAGTTCTGAATACTCAAAACTCTTTGCCACCGGCATTGTACGGCAGCGAATCTCATCATTTGGAGCATGAAGAGAGACCGCAAGGTTTACTTGCGGAAACTCCTTGCCAAATCTTTCAATAAACGGAATCAAGCCACATGTAGAGACAGTAATATTTCTCATACCGAGATTATAACCCTGCTTGCTATTTATGAGCCTTATGAACTTAGAAATATTTTCATAATTATCAAAAGGTTCTCCAATTCCCATGATTACCACGTGTCCTATATCTTCGCCAGTGATATTTCGCATTTTAAGAACCTGTGCCAGCATCTCACCGCCAGTGAGGGACCTTTCTAAACCATTACGCGTCGAAGCACAGAAAGTACATCCCATACGGCATCCCACCTGCGAGCTAATACATATTGAATTGCCGTAGTTGTATTTCATAAAAACAGACTCAACACGTGCTCCATCATTAAACTTAAATAGACATTTCCTAGTCCCATCCTGCTTCGATTCTTGAACCAAAGCGGCGTCAGGAATTCCAATGTAATATCTCTCAGATAAAGCATCTCTTAACTTGTTCGGAATGTTAGTCATTTCGTCGAAAGACTCTACACCCTTAGCCAGCCATCCAAATATTTGCTTTGCTCTAAATCGCTTATCTCCGCATGAAGAAACGACCCCGGCTAACTCGTCGGGATCGTAATCTACGATATTGAGCTTAGAAATTAAGTTGTTGTTCTCTTCACTCATAGTATTTAAATCTCTTAGCACTTAGCAACTGAAAGTCCTGTCTTATGACCATTGATATCAAATGTCTCGAGTCCAGTAGCTTCAACAACTGAGTCAGCTAGAGTTTCTTCCTTGATGTGGTCAACCGCGCCTAGAACTGCTGCCTTTACTTCCTCATCTGCCTCAAAACTTATTGTGATATGGTCTAGCATCTCAAAGTCATTCTGCTTACGTAGCTGCTGAACCTTGGAAATAACCTCACGAACATATCCCTCGTTAACAAGCTCAGGAGTTAGAGTTGTATCGAGGATAGTAAATACATTGCTTTCCATTCCTACCACGAAGCCTTCCTTAGCGGAAATTCTTACGTCGAGGAAGTCCTCTGTGATGTCATATTCAGTGCCACCTAGCTCAAGCTTTATAGGTCCAGCCGCAACATTAGTGATAAGCTCCTTAGCATCAAACTGTGCTAGCTTACCAGCAAACTCCTTGATATCCTTACCTAGAACAGGGCCAGCAGCCTTGAAGTCAGGCTTTACAGCAAAGTTCATATACTTATCGAGGTCCTTTTCAAACACAACGCTCTTAACGTTGAGTTCCTCAGTGATTAGAGGCACAAGGTCACTGATTAGATCCTCATACTTACCATCAACGATTACCTCGCTTAGCGGCTGTCTAACCTTGAGTCGCTCTTTCTCTCTAGTTCCTCTTCCAAGGTTAACTAGCGTTTTAACTAGACCCATTCTCTCCTCTGTCTTCTCGTCGATTAGCTCGCTATTAGAAGTTGGGAAATGAGCGATATGAACTGTCCTCTCACCAGTCAGCTTAACGTACATCTCGTCTGAGATAAATGGAGCCACTGGAGCAATCATCTTAATTACACCTAGAAGAACTTCGTAAGTAGTAGCATAAACACTCTTCTTATCGTCAGTCATACCATCAGCATAGAATCTTCTTCTAGCTCTTCTGATATACCAATTTGAGAAATCTTCAACTACGAAATCGTTGATTGCTCTAACCGTCTTCATATGATCATACTCATCCATGTATTCAGTTACGTCAGCAACTAATCTGTTGTATCTGGAGATGATCCATCTATCGAGCTCTGGTCTGTTCTCATAAGGTGCATCTAAATTAGCTGGATTTGTATCATCCATATTTGAGTATAGAACGAAGAAATTGTAGATGTTTCTAAGTGTTCCAAAGAACTTGCTCTGCACATCCTTTACACCTTCCTCGTCGAACTTTGTAGGTGTCCAAGCTGGTGAAACTGATACGAGGTACCAGCGGATAACATCAGCACCGTACTTCTTCATCATGTCAAATGGATCAACTGTATTACCTACATGCTTAGACATCTTTTTGCCTTTAGCGTCGAGGATGAGGTCATTAACAAGAACATTCTTATATGGAGCTTTGTTCATGATAAATGTTGAAATAGCCATAAGTGAGTAGAACCAACCTCTTGTCTGGTCAATTCCTTCACAGATGAAATCAGCTGGGAACAGTTCCTTATCAAATCTATCTGCATTCTCAAACGGATAATGCCACTGTGCAAATGGCATAGCACCAGAGTCGAACCAGCAGTCCATTACCTCAGGTATTCTTTCCATTGTGTTGCCACAGCTTGGGCACTTGAAATGGATATCATCAACGTAAGGTCTGTGAAGTTCAATAGTCTCTGGATTTACATCCTCAATCGCCTTCTCAGCCAGTTCCGCACGACTTCCTGCGCTTTCAAGGTGACCGCACTCACACTTCCAGATTGGAATTGGAGTACCCCAATATCTCGATCTAGAAATATTCCAGTCTTTAACATCGGCAATCCAGTTTCCAAAACGCTTCTCTCCAACATAAGGTGGATACCAGTTAACCGTGTTGTTATTGGCAACTAGCTGATCCTTAAGCTTAGTCATCTCAATGTACCAACCTGGCTTTGAATAGTAAACTAGCGGTGTATCACATCTCCAGCAATGTGGATAGTTGTGGACCATCTTCTGCTTAGCAAACACCTTATTCTCTGCTGCGAAGTACTTGAGAATCTCAACATCAAGCCCCTCTTCCATAACGAATCTGCCTTCCCAAGGGGTAGTTGTGAAGCAGCCCTTCTCATCTACTGGATTCTGGAAATCAACTCCATAACTACGGCAAGTGTTATAGTCATCTTCACCGAAAGCATACGCAGTATGTACAAGACCAGTACCATCATCAACAGTTACATAGTCAGCAGTAGCTACGAAGAAGCCTTTAACATTCTCAAGGTCATCACCATATACAAATGTTGAAAGTGGCTCATATGGAACATGCTCTAGGTCCTTACCTGTCATCTCATCGAGCACTTCGTACTTTCCTTCTCCGAGAACCTTATCGGCCAGGTTTTTAGCAACATAGAAGATATTTCCTTCTTCTGCGCCTTCAACCATCTTAGCTCTTACATATACAACTTCTGGACCAACTGTAATTAAAATGTTAGAAGGAAGTGTCCATGGGGTTGTTGTCCAAGCGAGGAGGAAATACTCATTATCTCTATCTCTGCGTCTAAACTTACAAGTTACTGTAAGAACAGGGTCTTCTTTGTATCCCTGCGCTACCTCGTGGGAAGCGAGACCAGTTCCACATCTAGCGCAGTAAGGTAGAACCTTATGTCCCTCATAGATGAGCCCTTCGTCGTAAAATTTCTTAATAATCCACCAAACAGACTCGATATAGTTATTGTCATATGTGATGTATGGATCATCCATATCAGCAAGATATGCCATCTTCTCAGACATGTCACGCCAAAGACCAGTATACTTAAATACTGACTCACGACACTTCTCATTAAATTCCTTGATTCCATAGCTCTCTATGTCATTCTTACCGGACATACCAAGCTGCTTCTCTACTTCAATTTCAACAGGAAGACCATGTGTATCCCAACCCGCCTTACGCTTAACTTGGAATCCCTGCATCGTCTTATATCTATTAATCGAATCCTTCAATGTTCTCGCCATTACGTGGTGTATACCTGGCTTACCATTAGCTGTCGGAGGTCCTTCGTAGAAGACAAAGCTTGGATCTCCCTCTCTCTCTTTTACGCAGAGGTGCAGTAAATCTATATCAGACCAATGCTGAACCTGTTCTTCCTGAACATCTGCCACTGATTTCTCAGATAAGTTTTCAAACATTTTATTATCCCTTCCTCTAACATTAATTATTATTAATATAAACAAAATAATTACTCATTTTACTATCAAAAGCACAAATTGTCAATAAAAGAGGACTATGTACGTGGTCAAAAACACACCTCGATATCATGCTTTATCTTTCAAAGTTTCTTTTATTTTATCAACGATTTCACTATGGTTAACTAGCTTTAAATTAGGATAGGATTTAAAGATCCTGCCTGTACCAAAGAATTTTGTCTTACACATCTTCCTGTAAAACTCTTCTCTAGCAATTTCATAGTCATGTTTCATATCAGCAAGTTCTCGGCTCACTTCAACTCTTCTATCAGCCGCAGTATCTCTTATCTCAGCTTCAAGAAGCGCACTCTGAACTCTATATGTATCTACTTTCTCCATTGCGTTTAAAGCATCTTCACCTATTCTTGTGCTCAAAGAGTCACTGAATTCAGTCATAGCTTTCTGCATATCATCTAGGCGAGTAATCCTCTTATTTAAACCAAGTGTAATCAATACGGAAACTCCAAAGTCAATTGCAAATACAGCGTATGCGATAATTACTAATGCTAGTCCTACTGTGGAATTTGCCAGTCCGCCAAACACCGATTCGACGAACGGATGAATCTTTCTAACTACAACTAGAATTCCAAATCCCCATATTATGCTGAACTCAAGGCATATGTAGCCGTGATAATTAAACGGTTTAGAAGAATAATCCCACCACCTTGCGTGAAAGATTTTTAAGAGTGCATATCCGCCAACTAGTTCTAGTGTCGTCGATAAAAGCATTCCCAAAACAAACACCTCGGCATCAGTCGAGAACGAGCTATGATCAAGGCTAAGTGCTTTTACAATAAGGATCACAAATAATGAACCAAATCCATATATCGGACAAACAGGTCCATTGAGAAATCCTCTATTTACAACGAGCCTTTGCTAACTGCCTGGTAGATAACTTCTGTAACCCAGCCAATTACCGAATATACCAGAAAGAACAGCGCAATATCGGTTAAAAGATATCCAGCTATCATAATACCCCCCTATTACGTTAAATCACAGAACTCCGCTAGTAATTTCTCCTGACTGTCTATAACTTTAGAACATGAAGCGATATTGACATATCGACCGTTATGAAGTAAATACTTAGCCCTTACGTTATCCATCATATTAAGATGCATGATATGTTTAATCTTTGTGATACACGATTCATCCGTGATTGGAAAAGCAAGCTCAAATCGCTTATCCATATTTCTATTCATGATATCCGCAGATGATATAAATACTTCCTCTTGGTCTCCGCTGCCGAATATATACACACGAGAATGCTCTAAAAATCTGCCTACAATGCTGATGATATCGATATTGTCAGTATACCCTTCAACGCCTGGAAGTAGCGTGCAAATGCCTCTGACAATCATTCGAACTTTTACACCAGCTTGTGATGCTTCCGTAAGCTTCTCGATAATCTCACGGTCAGATACGGAGTTTACTTTTATGAAAATTCTTCCAGCTTTACCCTTTTGCGATTCACGGTCAATCAGCTCAAGAATTTTTTTCCTCATGCTTCCTGGTGATGTTATTATGTATCGAAAATATTCGTTTATAACACCATTTACCGCACTCTCAAACAGACGCGATACCTCCTGTCCGAGCACTCTGTTAGCGGTTATAACAGAGAAATCAGTATACTGGCGAGCAGTGGCTTCATTGTAGTTGCCGGTTCCTACCTGCGTAATAATTTCACGTTCCCCAATTTTACTAAATGACTTTTTAAATACGACCTGACATACTTTAAAGTGAGATTTATAGCACTTAGTTCCGTAATAAACTTCACACCCAGCCTCTTTGAGCTTAGATGCCCAGTCCACGTTATTGGCTTCATCAAACCTTGCCCTAAGCTCTATCAAGACTCTTACGCATTTCCCTTGTCTAGCAGCCTTAATAAGATATTCGTATATTTTAGGATGACTTGTCATCCTATAAATACTGATTTTAATCTCCTTAACCTTACTATGGGAAGCTGCTTCTCTGAGAAGTTCGAGTAGATTATCCATAGAATCATACGGGTATGCATCTAGCAAATCTCGCTCCATTACATTATCTATTAAAGAATTAGTCGTTATAAGAGGTGACTTTGCTGGACTGAACTCACAATACGAGTACTCAGAGACTATTTGACTTGACAGATTATCCTTTAAATAATTTAAATGATTTAAAGATGGTAAATCTGAACAACTCACTATTTCTTCCGTTGATAATGCAAGTATATTCGTAAGATCCTTTAGGAGCTTATCATCTCTTGATTCTATATGAGCAAACGCTCCTATAAAATCAGAATTTACACGTTTATCGAGCATCCTTTTGATTCGCTCCTGAGCTGTATCACCGAGTTCAAATTCATCATACTCAAAGTCAATCTCTGCATTTCTGAACGCTCTGAACGCGATAAATGCTTTTGGTTCGAAAGGAAAGCAAAACTCTTTGATATATAGCTTAACTAGTTCTATTGGAAGCAGTAAATTAATAACCTTCTCTTTTCTAATCACAACGCCGTTTAATAGTGCTTTCGGAACCTCTATCAGCATCAGCTTCCTATTATTATCGACATGAGTTTCAACAAGAATATAGTTGTGACCATCCTTGATTATCTCTGTCATATCATCACGATCCAAAAAGTATGATTTAATATCTGACGAAAGCTTCATGAGAAACTGTCCATCTACAAAATCATAATCGTATTCCGATAAATCTTTGTGCTGTCCGCATCTCACGCCAAGATCCTGTAAATCGTCGTACAATTGTGTAATTATGGCTTCAAATTTATCATTAATTCGTCTAATTTCTTGCCAAATATAATTAATCTGCTCACCAGAAGTGAGTCCCGACATTGAGTCTCGCGTTACCGAATCGACCCTTTTCAGGTTATTCAAGCTTCCAATTCTGACCTTTATAAATTCAGTGAGATTATTCTCATATATCATACTGAATTTAAGCCGTTCAAGAATCGGATTATCTATATTGGCAGCTTCATTCAACACTCTCTCGTTAAACTTAAGCCATGATAATTCACGATTCTGCGTAAAACCCTCGAGATAAAGCTCACTCATCTGTAGTCCCACTTAATTTTTATTAATCTCTTCTAGCTTATTCATCAGAAAACCTTCTCGCATTCCTGATTCTGAAACGGTAATCTCATCACAGCCAAGTTTATCCATAATAGTCTTCTGTATACACATACCTGTAACGAGCGATTGTACACGTTCAGGCTTAACTTTAAGAAGCGTGCGTATGAATTTCTTTTGATTCTTAAAATATAGTTTAAATAGCTCGTCATACTCATTTGCAGAAAGCGTTAACGTACTTTTGCTTCTATCTAAAAGCTTATTTGCGAGTTTGCATGTTGCTCGTACAGTACCACCAATCGCATACACATGACCTGTCGAAACTTTTATATCATCTGGGATACTTAGCTTTGAAAGAAGCTTCTCTGTTTCTTCTTTTACCAATGTCAACTCTTCTTCTGTTGGGAATATACCATCTACATGACGGTGATATGCGTTAAGTGATCCAATTGGCATGGTATCAGCAAAAATGATTTCATCTCCTGTAAATAAAGAAATTTCTGTACTTCCTCCTCCACAGTCTGTTAGCATCCCCGTAGCATCGCCAATCTCTTTCATTATACCGTAGTAATCGTATATGGCTTCATCCTGCCCCGATATTACTTCTACCTCAAACCCAACTTCAGACTTGATTCGTGCGATGATTTCCTCTTTGTTCTTAAGTTCCCTAATACTAGCTGTTGCGATGGCAAATACATTTACATTAGACATACCGTCAACAGCAATCCTAAACTGCTTAAGTGCATCGATCATAACTTCGACACCTTCTGCGCTCATCTCATTATCATTTATATATCCGGCAATTCCGCAGGAAACCTTATTACTCATAATCTGACTGAATGACTTATCACATTCTATGTTGTATACCGCCATTCTAATTGTGTTAGAACCAATATCAATTATTACATACATCTATAAAATTACCCTTCATAATTAGTTTGACAATAGTCGTAGTCATTCTAACAAAAAAAATATAATTTATAAACAAAAGTCACAAATTAAATTTTATTTTTTGTGGTTTATGATAACAAAATAGAGCGTACATCCCTGCACGCTCTATTTTAAGTCATCATTTAATAATCTAGATTACTTGCTTGTTCCAAAGTCAACCTTAACATTTCCACGCTCAACTTCAGAAGAAACTTCGAACATTGGCTTTGCTTCATATCCAAACGTTCTAGCAATAATTGCTGAAGGAAATACTCTGCACTTTACATTGAACTTCTTTACAACAGCATTGTAGTACTTACGAGAATTAGCGATATCATTCTCAACTGCCTTTAGCTGGTCCATGAGCTCTATAAAGTTAGCATTCGCCTTAAGGTCTGGATAAGACTCTGCAACTGCAAACAAGCTTCTTAGTGTTCCAGATAGAATATTTTCATTCTCAAGCTTTTCAGCTGTTGTCGATGAACTGCTAACTGCAGATCTTGCTTCTGTTACAGCTCTTAGTGTCTCTGACTCGTGAGCAGCATAACCTTTTACAGTTTCAACAAGGTTAGGAATAAGGTCAAATCTCTTCTTAAGATATACATCCATAGTTGAAAAAGCTTCATCGCAATTAACCGCTAGCTTTACAAAGCCATTATAAGTAGCAATAACCCAAAGTAGTAGAAGTATGACTACCGCAACAACTATCCAAATTATCATTTTACACCTCTTCTTTATTCATAAACAATAACTATTAATATCTCTTTTGATTCGTTATATTAGCACATCAATGCACTAACTTCAACAAATAAGCACAAACGATGAGTTGCATGATAAGGATTTTACCAAGCTCCACCGCCACCTCCGCCAGAGCCTCCTCCAGAGAATCCGCCGCCACCGAAGCCACCAATTCCGCCGCCACTATCAGCGTGTGCAGCTGCAATTCCAGAATACGTACTATGCTGAATGCTGTTCATCATTGCACTCATTCTCATGTAATTGAAAGTAGTGGTGTTATATGAACTAAATCCAGTATGTTCAGGAATCCTAATAGTGTTAAACTTATGGATCCATTTATCTGTGAGCCCTAGAACGTAAGCATATGGTAGAACATTGTAAAAGTAAGAAGGATCACTTTCCACAAGTTCATTGATTCTATCGAGCTCAGCGGTTTCTATAAATTGTTTAAAACCTAATATTTCCCCGTAAATCTTGCGGTTATACTCAGTTCTACTTTGCATATTAGTGAGTAAAAAAGGAATGACAATCGTGTATATAACAAGTAGTAATGTCACATACGAGGCCTCTTCTCCTTTGCCCAGGAAGTATAGTGTATTTATGAGAGTGCTCATATATGCATAGTAAATCAAGAGCCAGACAACAATCTTGGCTGTTAGCCGTCCTGCACCTAAGGTTTTACGATAAAAGTATGCTTCATTTAACTTATGAAGTATAAGTAGCCATATCGATGCCCATACGATCAATATAACGACTATACCGAATATGGCCGGTATAAATCCATCACCGGAAAGAGCGCCTATAATGCCTCCTCTATATGCACTAAGCGCTATGCTCATAATATAACCCATCGCAGCTACAAACTTTGCCAATAACCCCTTAGCATCTGAAACCTTTGAAATTATGTCTTTATCTCCAGTATATCTATCTTTGAGCTGAGACTTAATCGTATCGTATGCTTCTCCAATTGATTTACCAGACTCTTTAACGCTGACGGTACTACCAACCCTTGCCGAAGATTTAGCACCAAAGATTGAATCGTATGTCTTCTTTACAAAAGCAGGCTCTTCCGTAGGATATGCTAGTGCCTTAATAGTAATATCCTTCTTTGACCCCTCAATAATCTGAATATATCCCTTTGAAGCTAGATAGAGATATAGTGATGCAATATCCTTCTTATCAACTATTCCGTCAGCGAGATATCCAAGTTCCGCTGATGTAATTCCTTCAGGCGGATTGAACATTATAGGAGCAACTATATCCACATCTTTCTTCCTAGTAAGTTTTAGGAAAATTACAACTACTAGACAAAGAATGAGTACCATAGCATTCGCAACATTACTCCATGCCTTGCTAGGTGCTCCGACCCAGTAATCAACCGGAGTTTTTATCATCAGCGTCACACCAGAGTTATAGTTAATAGCAGCATCTTCATAAGATAATGTGTTACTTTCTTTATCGTACGTCCACTTGCTGTTGTCTTCAGATGATGTTCCATATGAACCGCTATATGACTTCATCTCAGTGTATTTAAAATCACTTGGAAGTGAAACTGTTACCTTAGATGAAGCTATTGATGTCTCCCATTCTGTCGGAAGTACATCGACATAAATGTTATTCTCCTTATCGCTACGTGTATAGTTATAAATCTTGTATTTTATAACATATGTCTTCTCGCCTGTAACATATGAATTAGGACTACCAATTCTGATATTAGCATATCTGTCTTTAGTTACTTTAACATCACCGCCTTCAACTCTGATATCCTTGATTTTATAGTTGCTTGCAATTGGAATTTTCCTATAAATTCCATGCTTTGCATACTTAAAGTCAACAGTTATAGTCTCTGTAAACTCGTATGAATAATCCTTATTTACTTTAACGTCTACGTTAAATACTTTTGTAGTATACCCCGACCTAGCATAATCTTGCGTAGCTAATGGCGAGCCCTGGTTTGATCGTAATAATTCGAGTATGAGCTAGAATATGAATTTGAATACGAGTTATATGAAGAACTCCCATACACATTACTCTGACTTGCTATACCCATTGTCACTGCAAATATCAAAACCAGAATCAGAGCCATCTTACTCAGTCTGTTCTTATATGCATTATGATACATAGCGTTAACTCCTATAGTCTCAATCTCTAGATTGAGTATAACCAATAATATACGTATCTAATAATAACAAAAAAAGCATAGCGGTATAACCCGCTATGCCCATCTTAATACTTATTTAAGAAGAATTAGTCTTCTACAAGCTCTTTTCTTGATAGGTTAATTCTATTCTGGTTGTCAATCTCTGTTACCTTAACAACAACCTTGTCTCCGATGTTCATTACATCTTCAACCTTATCTACTCTGTGATTAGCAATCTTGGAAATATGTAGCAGACCTTCCTTACCAGGTAGAATTTCAATAAATGCACCGAAGTTCATAATTCTCTTAACTTCACCCTCGTAAGTCTTGCCAACTTCTACATCAGCAGTAAGATACTCAATCATAGACTTAGCCTTTTCAGCACTTGCTTCATCAGAGCTGTAGATACTGATTAGACCTACATCGTCATCAGAGATATCAACCTTACAACCCGTTTCTTCAACAATCTTGTTAACGTTCTTGCCGCCAGGTCCGATTACTAATCTAACCTTGTCAGGATGTACTCTCATCGAGATGCATCTTGGTGCATAAGGTGATAGTTCAGCTCTTGGCTCTGAAATCTCCTCTAGCATGCTGTCAAGGATGTGAGCTCTGCCCTCTCTAGCCTGCTCAAGCGCCTGCTCTAGAATCTCCCTCGATAGACCGTGAACCTTGATATCCATCTGAATAGCAGTGATTCCATCAGGTGTACCAGTTACCTTGAAGTCCATGTCTCCAAGGAAGTCTTCCATACCCTGAATATCAGATAAAATAGCATATCTGCTGCTTCCGTCTTCCTCTACTCTCTCAATTAGACCCATAGCGATTCCTGATACAGGCTTCTTGATTGGAACACCAGCATCCATAAGCGCTAGGCATGATCCACAAGTTGAACCCATCGAAGAAGATCCGTTTGAGGAAAGAACCTCAGATACTACTCTGATTGCATACGGGAACTCCTCTTCGCTTGGAATTACAGGAAGAAGTGCTCTCTCAGCGAGTGCTCCATGACCGATTTCTCTTCTACCCGGGCTACGAGGTGGCTTTGGCTCACCTGTTGAATAACCGGGGAAGTTATACTGATGCATGTATCTCTTTGTAGTTCTATCGATATCTATGCTATCTAAGTCCTGTGCCTCAGATAGAGGAGCAAGTGTAGCGATAGAAAGAACCTGAGTCTGCCCTCTCTTGAATAGACCTGTTCCGTGTGCTCTTGGTAGGAATCCAGTCTCATTGAACAGTGGTCTGATCTCATTGAGCTTTCTGTTATCAGGTCTAACTCCTTCATCAAGAATCATGGATCTAACCTGTTCCTTCTTGATAGCGTATAGAACTTCGCCAACTTCCTTGTCCCTATCTTCAAAGATTTCAGCAAAATGCTCATGAGTTTCGGTTTCAACCTTATCCATGTTCTCTAGACGCTCTAGCTTATCAAATGTCTTAATCGCATCAATCATCTTATCTGTAGCGTAAGCTCTAACTGCTTCATCTACATCATCAGAAGCCTTGAATACAACGTATTCCATCTTCTCCTTGCCAACTTCCTTGACAATTTCCTCGATAAACGCGCATAACTGCTTAATATCTTCGTGTGCAAACATGATAGCGTCAAGCATATCGCTTTCTGATACTTCATTTGCACCAGCTTCAACCATCATGATAGCTTCCTTAGTACCAGCTACCGCTAGGTCGATGTCTGACTTCATTCTCTGCTCATAAGTAGGGTTGATGATAAGTTCACCATCTACTCTTCCTACCTTTACAGAACCTGTTGGGCCATCCCAAGGAATATCTGATGTTGCAAGTGCAACAGATGAACCGATCATAGCTGCAACCTCTGGTGAGCAGTCGTGATCAACGCTCATTGCCACAGCAACAACTGATACATCGTTTCTAAAGCCCTTTGGGAAAAGTGGTCTGAGCGGTCTATCCATTAGTCTAGATGTTAGGATTCCGTGCTCTCCAGGTCTTCCTTCTCTCTTGATATATCCGCCAGGAATCTTTCCTACAGCGTACATCTTCTCCTCATAATCGCAGCTAAGTGGAAAGAAATCGATATCCTGTCTTGGCTGCTTCGAAGCAGTAGCAGTACAGTTGACTACAGTATCTCCATATCTAACTGTAACCTGGCCGTTTGCCTGTTCGCAAACCTTGCCAATCTCAAGCTGCAGTAATCTACCGCCTAGTGCTGTCCTAAATGTGTGATAATCAGTGAATCTTGCCATAATTAACAACTCCTTCCTGTTAATCGTACTATTTTACTAATAAGATTCGCATTGCAAATCGGTCAATTAAAACCGACTTCGGGATAATTATCCCTCCTATATACAAATAAGCGGGATACATATCCCGCTTATATTGTCAGATAATATTACTACTTTCTGAGACCGAGTCTAGCAATAAGTGCTCTGTATCTCTCGATATCAGTGTCCTTAAGATACTTAAGTAAGTTTCTTCTCTGTCCTACCATCTTAAGAAGACCTCTTCTTGAGTGGTAATCCTTAGCGTGCTCCTTAAGGTGTCCGTTAAGGTCATTAATTCTGTAAGTTAGAATAGCAACCTGAACCTCTGGGGAACCTGTATCGCCTTCCTTAGTAGCATACTCTTTGATGATTTCCTGCTTCTTTTCCTTTGTAAGCATAGTTTCTCCTCCTATTTGTTATCCGCCCTCACATCGCCACCGTTCGGAGTAACGTGCAGCTGAAGAAAGGGTATAAAAATTTACCTAGTTATACTATCACACATACAAGTATCTGTCTAGCTTTCAGGCAAATTACTTTAACGTATTAAGGTACTCTTTCATCTCATCGCTCACTCTATAGCTCTCTTTTGCTTTTTGAATGGTTTTGCGGTGCACCCATTCTTCTAGCAAGTGGTTTTCTATATATGGTACCGCTGCCTCATATTGCTTGCAAGCGCAGTTGCAAAGTACCAAGCCTTCATCATCTTCACGTAGTATTCGTCGGATTTAACATTTGCTACCCACTCTAGGTACTTGGAATCAAAGGTATCATCGAGATAAAACTCTAGTAGTACACCAATACCAAATCTTACTGTATAGGTCTCTTTAGATGTAATCCATCTCTGAATATCATTTTCAAGCTTATCTAGGTTCCCCTTGAAAGCATTCTTAAAACTAAGCAGGTCACATGTTGCCCAATTATCTACATACGGAAGAAATTTATCCACTTCACGTATAGCCTCTTCATAATCCTTAATCAAACATATTATCATTCCATGAAGATTAACCTCTTCATAGTAATCATGCGGGAGGTCGTCAATAAATGTCTTGTAGTCACCGGATTTATAAATCTCTTTTGCGAGCTTCCTAAGAGCTGGCGTTCTAACTCCTATAACTGAATCTGGATTAACTCCAGGAATCAGTTTGCAGTTAAACTCTTTATAACCATTATCCTTAAGGTCAAATAGAGATTTCCTAATTTCCTCTCGCTTCATCACGTCTCCTTTCACTGCTCTTGTGATTAAAAAACATCATAATATTTACAGCGAGTAGCAGTCCAACTACAAGGAAGGCCGCTGACTCATGAATTTTTCTTGTAAAGAAATCACCTACAATTGCTCCGCAGATAAAGAACATTATACAACCGTAGTAATGTAAACACTTTCTAACGTAACTGGTTTCTTTGGTCGCAAGATACATGTTTAGGTTCATGGTTCCAATCTTTAGATTTCCTGTACACATCGTGGTCGAAATAGCATATCCTCTCACCTTTGCAAATGTAACTACTTGGATACCGCAGGTCAGCGATATTAGAGAGTTTGCTATCAGGTTATATTCTTGTGGCAAGCATCCCGCGATAAGCATCGCAATCATCTCGAAAAAAATAGTTATCTGACGCCAGTGAAGCCTTGTCGGCCTGTTCTTGCGAATAATTTTGACATGCTGAGATATCATAACGCCAATTGCAAAAGAAACTATAGGAACAAGATAGTGAAACACACCGTGCAGATTATGATTACCTAGGCTGATTGCGAGCAGTACAATGTTACCAGTTTCTGCATTTGCAAAAACTCCACCTCTTCCTGTATACGAGTAAGCATCCATAAACCCACCACAGATAGCGAGAAGTATCCCTATTCTCATTGATTCAGAAGTCTCATACTCCTTTTTCATCGCTCCCCCTCTTCTAAGCAAATGGATCCCATTCTTCTTGAGCAGGCTCACCCTTTTCACTCTGTACTCTAGTCTGTTCGTCAATAAGGAGCGCTACTATTTCTGAACTCCTCATTTTTGCTGCCAGTTCCACAAGTTCAGCTATATGCTCTGACTGAACTAGTCCTCTTCTAACCATATACCTTATTGCAAGTGTCCTAGCTTGATCTATAGCAAGTTTCGTTAGACTATCGCCTCGTTCATCAATATATCCATTTATAATAGCTAGATCGCTTATCTTCTCCTGTCCATCAACATCGTTATTATGCATATCCATATATGAGAGAATGGCTATATCGCTAACTGATTCAGGTAGCAGCACTATCTTCTCAGGACTAATGTGAACATAAACAAGCTTCGGCACCCTGCTAAGGCATCGCGACTTATCTCCTCTAAACTACTCGGCAATGATATCTCTCTTAGGTTGTTACAGTCTACGAACATCTCGTCATCAATGAGCTTAACGCCTTCTGGAAGTTTAACACGTTCAAGTGCCCAGCAGTTTTCAAACACGCCTTTCCCAAACTCATCTACAGCGGTTGGCAGCGTTATCTCTCTCATGTTGTAGCACATTCTAAAAGCGTAATTGCCGATGCTCTTAACCGACTCTCCCACCTCAATGGCTTTAATCTGACCTCTTTCACTAAAGGCCCTATCAGCAATTGAAAATACGAATTTAGGTATCACGACACGCGGCACATTTTCATCATAATTGATAAGGGTATGTCCTGCTATTAGCTTTGGCATACATCCTCCTTACTGCTCTAAGCCTTCAATCTCTTTGACTAGATCTTGTTCTCTGTCGCTCATTATGAGACCCTTGCTCCACCTCGAGTATTCTTCACTTCCGTGCTTTGCCAGAAATCCTGCACTATATCTATCTTCGGAAAGCGTCCTTACAAATATCATCATCTCATTCTCGCCCTCAAATGCACTTTCTATAAAATAAAAAGAGTTTCTAAGGCGGTCATGCACCGACTTTACGAGAGAATTTCTCTCATCGTTAAGCTTGCTCATCTCAGCAGTGATAACTGATGAAGGTTCGCCTATTCCACCCATTACGTTGTGCATGATGTCTCTCATCGTTTGAATAGACTTTCTAGCAATTCTTTCGTTCATCCTCGATACAGAATGGGCCTTCTTTTCATCCATAAGATCATTTTCCATCCCAGAAGATATCCTCTTCATAACTTTCGCAGCATCATCGAGTGTAGCACCAATAAGTTCCTCCTTTTGAAGCTTAATTCGATTCATAACTTCATCTATAACCTTTGATCTGACGAATTCACGTCTAAAATCAGAGCCGAGTGCATCACTTAGCAACCTGACAACCGTAATACGCTCGTCAAATGGAGCATCTTCCAGCTTCGCAGCAGCTTTATCGAATCCAGTTCCTGCCAGTATGCTAGCTATATCATATTCTCTCCTGTATCGATAGAATAAGTCATAGTATGAAGTAAAGTCTCGAGCTATCCTCTCATCCTGAACATACTGACTTACAAGTTCTAGGTTAACTTCGATATCGTTTTGTTCATAGAGGTAAATCATCTCAGATAAGTCGACCCAACCTCGCGCTGTAACAAAGAGTTTGCCATCTACCGTAAGTCTCACACTATAGAAGTCATCCTTTTTGATTGACAAATAATTTAGAACAGCAGCATGAACAGCATTATTTCTAGCATATACGAGCCACGGCTCAAGCTCTGGCTCAACGTCAATTCTCTTGAGTCTGTCTAGTGTTGCCAGGTCAAACTCCCTTGCCGAGTTGTTGTACTCCAAAGGATTTCCTGCTGTGATTACAACCCAGCCCTCAGGCAGTCTATGGCGACCGAATATCTTCATTTGCAGGAACTGCAGCATTGCGGGCGCAAGTGTTTCCGACACACAGTTGATTTCATCTAGGAAGAGAATTCCCTCTCGTTTGCCAGTTTCCTCCATCTTGTCATACACGCTAGCTATAATTTCACTCATCGTGTATTCTGTAGTTCTGTAGCTATGATCGCCATACTGATGCTCAGAAATAAACGGCAGGCCTATCGCACTCTGCCTAGTGTGGTGAGTCATAGAATACGATACCAAGGCGATGTCCATTTCCTCAGCAACCTGAGACATAATCTCCGTCTTGCCAACTCCTGGCGGTCCTACGAGAAATATCGGCCTCTGCCTATCTACCTGAATCACATATTCTCCAAATTCATCTTTTGACAGGTACGAAATAACTGCGTATTTCACCTGATTCTTTGCTTCTTGAATGTTCAAATTATCTCCATTTCCACATATTTCAATATGTTTCACTCGTTAAAATACACCTTCATTGCCCACGCTGGAACGTCCTCATCAAATGCATCATCATCTACGAATATGAACGCTGTTTCATACAGCGGTTTTCTCTTGGGATATGTACCCTTTCCGTCTGTAAAATAGAGCAGACCTCTCAGATTTCTAAGTTCCTTCTTTCGTATGAGCTCATTTATATAATGGAACACTGGGCGAAAATCTGTTCCCCCAAGCCCCTTTATTTCAAGGTTTTGCAGAAAAACATCTACATCTTCTCTATTTTTTAACACTGTATCTTCCTGAATTTCCGCATCACATTGTATCACATGGATATTAAATTTAGTCCCAAGCACATCGTTATTACCGAGTATCTCGAAGCTCTTATCGACAAACTTTTTTACTAGTTCCCCATCTGTGGAGCCTGATGTATCGATTGCAATAACTAAGTCTCGGATGTTTTTTTCATCTTTGTACTCGAGTGGCTCGATAAGCGGCATATCTCTGTAGCGATTTAATCCATATGTGTACATTATGTAGTCAAATGAATCATCGTCCACCTTGATTACTTCGTGTATTGCCGCGAACTTTCTTAGAAATGTGCTGTAATCTATCCGCTTTTCCTCGGCATAACGAAGCTCCTTTTGCATGGTTCCTCCAGCATCACCGAAGTTATCATCCATTTCGAGTGCAGTCTTAACCATCTCGCGTATCTTATCCCAGTCATGCTCAGATATTAGTGCAGCCCCATCGCACTCTTCATTCACATCTGATTCCTCTATGCTCGATACATCAAACTTTGTATCGTTTTCACCATCACTATTTACCTGCTGATTATTTTCACCTTGATCTTGCGAACTAAGATTATTGCGCTCATCATCCTCGATGTCAGATTTATTCTTTAGACAAGGAACATTATCACTACGTCCGTACCAAGGTGAATGATTATCAACTGAAAATAGTTCTCGCATTAAACCTACTTCAGCTTCGATCGGTGGATCAATTACAAAAGATTTGTAAAGTCTATCTGCCGAAAGCCTACCTCGTTTAGCTCTGATTTTCTTAAGTTCATCTCGTCTTTCACTGCTTTCAGGTGTATTTAAGCAGGGTGCCCCAAGCGAATCAATCATCTCTTCAACGGCAATGTCGGCTGCCAAATCCCAATACAGTTTATTTACCTTATCCGAGACATAATAGTGTTTGAAAATACAGTGCAGAATAACATGCATGAAATCATGTGTTAGAACCGATAGCCCTTGCTTCATCCTTTTAAATATCTCATCATTACTATAAAAAAGTTGTGTGCCATCTACCATAAAAATATCCTGTTTTTCCGGCACATTAGTTTTTTTAAGTGCAAAAACAGCAGAGTCCATAAACCGCATGTTCGCGACTATCTTGTCCTGCGCTGCGGTAATTATCTTCTCTGCTAAAATCACATCTTTATTAAATTCTCTATCATTTTGTCCGATGTTAAAGCTATTTGACACCATGGAATCTCCTCGCTGATTCTACGTCATCAGCAATGCGTTCGGTGAGCAGCTCTACAGTTTCAAACTTAACCTCTGGTCTATGTAGTTTAAGAAATTCAACTTTGATTTCTCTTCCATATAGTTCTTCATTTATGCCAAATATGTGTGTTTCTATGGATTTCTCATAATCACCGATAGTCGGTTTAGTGCCGATATTAGAAACACTATTATAAGTAGAACCGTCCACTGAAGTACGCGTAAAATACACTCCATTCATAGGCGCTATCTTGTTTGAACTAAGTTCGATATTTGCGGTCGGAAAACCAATCTTTGAACCGATATGATTTCCGCGAACCACAGCTCCAAATATTCTAAAAGGTCTTCCTAGAAACTCATTAGCCTTTACAATATCTCCAGACTCGATGTAGGTTCTGATTGCCGTTGAACTTACGATTTCAGAACCGACTTTCACCGGCTGAATAATACTAGTCTCATATCCGTATCTATTGCCAAGTTTTAGCAGCAACTGATCATCGCCACTAGCTCTTGTGCCAAATCGATAATTAAAACCACAAGATACGCCCTTGGCTTTTAGCTTATCACATAGAATATCTTTAATGAATACCTCTGGCAACATATTCATCATAACTTCATCAAAAGGAATATCGAAGACCACTTCAATACCTGCGTCCTCGAAAAGCTGCAGCTTCTCATCATCGTTTGCGATAAAGAGTATCCCCCTATCATCCTTTCTACTAAATAGCTCACGCGGATGATTCGAGAACGTAAAACAAGCGGTCATTACTCCAAGTGACTCTGCCATCTGAACGGCAGACTTTAAAATTTTCTGATGCCCAATATGAACACCATCAAAATTACCTAGCGCAACCGAGGTTTCAAAATCTATATTAATATCTGCAAGTGATCTGTACACTTTCATATTAATCTCTGTTCCCCATTACTTTCTCTGGTTTCAAAATTCCATCTTGATTCATGTGGCAAGTTCCTAAGAAGACACCATCTTCACTATAGAGTCTATATACATTATCGAATAAGTTCAGTTCATCCGCTGCGATATTGAAAAACTCCTTCTTACTTGATTTATCCACATTATGAGCATCCTCATAAGTTGTATAGTACTTTCGCTCAATGAGTCTGCCATTTAAGTAAAAAGGTTCACTGCCTCTTCTTAAAACAAGCTTTCTAAGATTAACTATAGTGGATTCACCGTTTATAATGATCCCGTCTAGTTCAGATTCACTCATCTTGAGCACCTTATCAAGGTCATGAGAAGCTTCTTCAGCAAAGACCCCGCTCTTTGTTCTCACAAGTCTGGTCATAGTCGCCCCGACTCCAAGTATCTCTCCTATCTCAGAGCAAATACTCCTTATATAAGTACCCTTAGAACACGTTACAGTAAACGAAACTTTTTTTGACGCAATATCTATAGATTTAAATGTAAAATCCTTTATCTCTATCTGTCGTTTCTTCGCTTCAATATCTATTTCCTGTCCCTCTCGTGCATACTTGTACAGTGGACGACCATTTACCTTAAGTGCTGAATACTTGGGTGGAATCTGCGTAATTATCCCCTTATACCTGCCCGCAATTGACTCAATATCCTCTATAGTTATTCCATTGACTTCATATTCTTCTAAGATTTCACCAGTAATATCTAGGGTGTCCGTAACCTTGCCGAGCTCCAGCTCCGCTTCATACGTCTTCCAATCGTTGTCATAATACTCGATGAGTCTAGTGTCCTTACCGAAGCAAATAGGAAGAACTCCCGTCGCCATAGGATCGAGAGTCCCTGTGTGTCCAACTCGCTTTATTCCGAGCTTACGCCTGAGCTTAGCTACAACGTCATGAGACGTGTAGCCCTCAGGTTTATTAATGTTAATAACGCCGTTATTTCATCATTTGACCTTACAATTTCAGCTTCTAGGGCTTTCGAAATCTCAGCCTTTGCTTCACTAATAGTTCCTTTAAAAGTAAGTCCCGCAGCACGAATATGTCCTCCGCCGCCATAGTTCTGTGCCACTCGTGCAACATTCGCAAAGGATTTTGCCCTCAAACTTGCTCTAACAGTATTTTCGTCAATTTCCTTCAGAATACAACCGATTTCAACACCATCAATGCTCATGAGCTTCTGTATAATTCCATCTGACTCATTCATCTCAGTATTGGTTTCAGCAAGTAGAGACTGAGTTATGGAGCTCAATATGATTTTACCATCGTAGTATACCTGCATATCCGAGACAACACGTCCCTCAAGCTGGATTGCACCTAACGACCTTCTATTATATAGAAGTTGTGTAATCTTATTTCCATCAAAGCCAGGAATTTCATACAGTTCGCTAGCAATCTTATGAGTTCTGGCTGTAGTATTTGAATGCTGAAAACTTCCCGTATCAGTATTTATAGCTGCAAAGATGCACTGCGCAATTGGTAAAGTGATATCAGCACCCATTTCGCTCGCAATCAGGTAAATAAGTTCTGCAGTAGCCGCCGAGCTAGACTCAACAATGCCAAAGTTAAACTCTGTATCATTTTCCGACAAGCCATGGTGATCAATAACAGCTCTTTCTCGAGCTCTGTCAAAGACTATCCCTCTTTCACCTATTCTGCTTCTGCTTCCACAGTCAACAAGAACTGCAAGGTCATAATCATCAAACACATCATAATTTCTAGTAACCGTACCGCTCTCTAGAAAATCTAAATTACGAGGAGTTACATCGTCAGCAAGAACGTATGCCTCTTTTCCAAAGCCACGTAGCACATGGCATAATGCAGCGGATGAACCTAAGCAATCCCCATCCATATTTACGTGAGGAAAAATCAAAATCTTGCTGTAACTATGAAGTCGCGAAGCTATTTCCTTATAATTATTATTTGTCATTATATTATCTTTCCGGCTTATTTATCTCATCGATTATCTCATCGATATGTCTGCCGTACTCCATCGATGAATCTAGCTTAAAACTAAGCTCAGGAGCATGTCTAAGCTTTATATCATGAGATATTTTAGTTCTAAATAGGCCCTTTGCATTATTAAATGCACTAAGAACTTCTTTACTAACTGCAGAGCTATCTTCACCGCTCAGCGTAAGAGGTGTGAAGAAAACAGTAGCATAGCTTCCGTCGCTCGACACCTCAACAGCTGAGATAGTAATTATTCTTGCAGAAAGTCTTGGGTCCTTGATTCCATTAAGAAGATATCCTGAGATGCTCTTCTTAATTTCCTCACCAAGTCTACCCTGTCTATAATTCTTTCCCATGTTACCTCTCTATTTCCACCATGTGGAAGCACTCGATAATATCCATAGGCTTGATATCGTTGTAAGCTTCAATTCCGATACCGCACTCGTAGCCCTGGGCAACTTCCTTCGCATCGTCTTTAAATCTACGTAGCGATGAAATGGTTCCTTCGTGGATTACGATACCATCTCTTACTAGACGAATCTGAGCATTTCTCTTAACTTTACCTTCAACGATATATGCACCGCCGACAATTCCGAGGTTAGGAACCTTAAATGTCTCTCTAATTTCAGCCTTGCCAAGAATTTCTTCCTTATACTCTGGATCGAGCATGCCCTTCATAGCATTCTGTACATCGTCGATGATGTCATAGATTACGCGATATGTTCTAATTTCAATTTCAGCATCGTCTGCACGAGTCTGAACTGCAGTCGTAGGTCTTACGTTAAATCCGATGATGATAGCACCAGAAGTTTCAGCGAGCATTACGTCAGATTCTGTAACTGTACCTACACCTGAGTGAATTACATTTACACGTACATCTTCAGTATCAAGTTTCTCAAGCGATGAGATTATAGCACCAACTGAACCCTGAACATCTCCCTTTATGATCATGTTGAGTTCCTTAGTCTCGCCTTCCTGAATCTGGGAGAATAGTTTCTCTAATGTAGTGCTTGCATTCTTTGCAAGTACATCTTCTCTCATCTTCTCCTGTCTACTCTCAGCGATTTCTCTAGCTACCTTGTCGTCCTTAACAGCATTGAACGAGTCACCTGCCATAGGAACGTCTGAAAGTCCGAGAATCTCAACTGGGGTTGCAGGAAGTGCCTTTCTGATAGCCTCTCCCTTGAAGTTAGTCATAACTCTTATCTTACCAGATGTTGTACCAGCAACTACGCTTTGTCCAGCCTTAAGAGTTCCGTTTGTAACAAGTAGAGTTGCGATAGGACCCTTACTCTTATCGAGTCTTGCCTCGATTACAGTACCCATAGCAAGTCTATCTGGATTTGCACGAAGCTCGAGAACTTCAGCCTGTAGAAGAATCATTTCTAGGAGGTCAGTAATGCCCTCACCTTGCTTAGCTGATACTGGAACGCTTATTACGTCTCCACCCCAGTCCTCAACGAGTACACCATGGTCTGCGAGATCCTTCTTAACCCTGTCTAGGTTAGCCCCAGGCTTATCAATCTTGTTGATGGCAACGATCATAGGAACGTTTGCAGCCTTAGCGTGGCTTATAGACTCTATAGTCTGTGGCTTTACACTGTCATCAGCCGCTACAACGAGTACAGCGATGTCAGTTATCTGAGCTCCTCGTGCACGCATTGTAGTAAACGCTTCGTGTCCTGGTGTATCGAGGAATACAATCTTCTTTCCGTTAATTTTAACCTCAGAAGCACCGATATGCTGTGTAATACCACCAGACTCACCAGCAGTTACGTTAGTATTTCTAATAGCGTCGAGCAGCGAAGTCTTTCCGTGGTCAACGTGTCCCATTACAGTGATGATTGGTGCACGTGGTTTTAGTTCATTCTCACTATCTTCTCGTAGGTCGAGGCCTTCTTCAACAACCTCTTCCTTCTCCTCAGTAACTACAACCTGCATCCCGAGGTCTTCTCCAAGCATCTCAACAGTATCCTTATCAAGAGTCTGGTTTACAGTAGCCATGATTCCTAGCTTCATGAGAGACATGATAATCTTGCTAACGGATATTTCAGCCTGCTCAGCTAGACCAGCTACAGTTATTGGAACTGTTACTGCCACTGCACCTTCTGGTAATAGCTCTTCTATTTCAATTTCAGGCTCGGTAACCTTAGGAGCCTTCTTCTTTCTATGTTTTACCTGTTTCTCAAGGCTTCTCTCATCGAAGAAACGTGACTTGCTATTCTTGCTTTCACTACGCTTCTCGTGCTTGAATTTATCTCTATCCTTGTCCTTATCCTTATCAAAGAATTTCTTGCTCTTACCCTTAGTCTGTGGCTTATCTGCTATAGGTGCATCTGAAGTCGACGAGCTCTGAGGTCTTGATGAGCTTCTGCCCTGCTTTGAGTCGGTATTTTTGCTCTGTCCATCCCTCTTATCATTCTTTCTGCCACCACGCTCGTCCTTCTTACTGTCCTTACGGCCGTCTTTGTCGGAAGACTTCTTACGAGCAGGCTTAGGCTCTTCCTTTGGTGCAGAAGAAGCATCAAAAATCTTCTTGAAGCGCATTGGCTTGTTAGGAGCATTCTCGTATGACTCCTCTTTCTTTTCTACTTTCTGCTCAGACCCCTTAGTTGGCTCCTCCGTCTTCTCAGGCTGGGTTTCAGCCTTAATAGCTGTTTCTTCAGCAGCTACCTTCTTTTCTTTCTTGGCTGGCTTAGTTTCATTAGCTGGTTTAGCTTTTTTTTCGGACTTCTTAGTAGCCTTAGCTTTTGGTGCTTCAACTTTTACTTCAGTCTCTACTGGCGCCTTTGCTTCTGTTTCAGCCTTTGCTTCAGAAACTTCAGTCTTTACAGGCTCTTCTTTGCGTGGCACCGGCTTTCCTGCTGGCGCCTTTGGCTTATGAGCAAAGTCTTTGCTAATTATTGGAACAGCCTTAATCTTCGGCTTGTTGCTATTTTTATCGGATTTTGAATCCAGCCCCTTTAGTTTGCTAATTGTGTCATTCAATCTATCAGCGTCTTTCTGAGCAAGATTTGTGCGTTCCGACTTCACCTCGATGCCCATCGTATCAGCCGCTTTCTTAATATCCTGATATGACACACCGAGCTCTGTCATCAGCTCATTTACCTTTTTCGTCATCCGCTACCTCCTTATTTTCTCCAGCATCTTGTCTAGTAGCTCACCAAGGCTCTTATCATCAATGGCCCTTTTGTAAGCTCTGTTAAATGCTCTATTCTTACGGGCAGACTCTATGCAAGAATTGCTTTTACATAGGTAAACGCCTCTGCCTTCATCATTTCCCGTCATATCTTCATAGATTTCCATACCTTGGCATGTAAACCTAAACATTTCTCCCTTTGGATGTGAACTTCTACACCCAATGCATCTACGCATTGGCTCTCTGTTTTCATTAAGAGCCATATTTATGCTTCCACATCCACTTCAGATTCTGCTTGAGAAGCATCTTGCTCAAGCACCGCCTCTCTAGCTATGTCTTCATCTGCAGAAACTTCTACCTCAGTCTCGTCCTGGTCTTCATATTCATCAAAATCAAATCCGCTATCCTCTAGTTGAGACTTACTCTTGATATCAATCTTCCAACCACTTACTCTAGCAGCGAGTCTAACGTTCTGTCCTTCTCTACCGATTGCGAGTGATAGCTGCTGCTCTGGAACTACCGCAGTTGCCATCTTTTCCTTCTCGCTCACATAGTTGATATATACGCCTTCAACCTCTGCTGGTCTAAGCACATTGCTGATTAAAACAGCAGGATCTTCATCCCATACGATGATATCAATTTTCTCACCGAAAAGCTCATCAACGATATTTTGTACTCTAGTACCTCTATTTCCAACACATGCACCAACTGGATCTACATTCTCATCATTTGAATATACAGCGATTTTAGTTCTTGACCCTGCCTCGCGAGCAATGCCTTTTATCTCAACTGTTCCGTCAGAAATTTCAGGAACTTCTAGCTCGAAAAGCCTTCTTACTAGACCTGGGTGTGATCTAGATAGGAATATCTGCGGACCCTTAGTAGCCTTCTTAACATCGATAACATAAACCTTGATTCTGTCACCAACGTTGAAAGATTCAGTTTTAACCTGCTCAGACAGCGGTAGAATACCCTCCGAGTTTCCAACTGACAGGAACATAGTTCCATTGTTGATCCTCTCGATTTTAGCAGTGATTATCTCTCCCTGCTTGTTAACAAACTCATCATACGAATTACGTCTCTCAGCTTCTCTGATCCTCTGCACAACTACCTGCTTTGCAGTCTGTGCAGCGATACGCCCAAAATCCTTAGGGTCAACCTGATATTCGATGACATCTCCAATCTCGTATCTTTCGTCATATGATCTAGCTTCTTCAAGTGAAACTTCCATCATATCGTCTTCAACTTCTTCGACAACTTCCTTGCTCATCAGAACAAGTACTTCGCCATCTTCACGATCAACCAAAACTCTAACATTTGGATAGTTACCGTAGTTCTTCTTGTATGCAAGTTCTACAGCATCTTCAATCGCAGTGATAATGTCCTCTTTTGAAATGTTTTTCTCACGCTCTAGTTCGGTGAGAGCATCCAAAAACTCTTTGTTCATCGAATCCTCCTAAAATATTACTGCTAAGTTAATCTTGGAAATCTGATCCGCCGGTATTCCGACTTCACGACCTTCTATCTCTATAGTTACTTCATCAGCTGACTTACCAATCAGTGTACCAACAAACTCCTTATTGCCATCGATTGCCTTATATAGCTTTACCTCAACCTCTCTGCCAGCAAATCTCTCAAAGTCAGATGGTTTAATTAGTTCTCTATCAAGTCCCGGTGAGGAAACCTCAAGAGTGTAGCTTCTCTCGATAAAATCCTCTTCATCGAGCTTGTCACTAAGGAAACGAGTAACTTCTTCGCACTCGTTAATATCGACATACTCTGTCTTGCAGCCCACAGGCTTATCAAGGTAAACGCGAAGCTTCCAATCCTTGCCCTCCTTCTTGTATTCAATATTGTATATCTCAAGCTCTCTGCCTGTAAGATATTCATTTAGCAAGCATTCAATTCTTGCACTAACATCTTGATTAGCCATAATTCCTCCCGGAAAAAGTCACAACATAAGTGAAAGAGTGGGTTGCCCCACTCTTTCGCTCTCTAACGTTCTTAAGTATAGTATCACAAAACCTTGTAAATAGCAAGTTTTTCTACATATCGAATATAGATACCTGTGCACTATCCGGAAGTTCATCAAATACTCCGCACGCCTTAAGATCTTCGATATTAGTGCTTGATAGTTTAGTCTTTCTCTGCACTTCATCAATAGACAAGAATGGCCCCTCTTTGTATGCTTCAGCTAGTGAAATGGCCGCACTTCTGCCAACTCCGGATACAGCCATAAAAGGTATCTTAATTTGTCATCAACGACGTTGAACATACAAGGGTCAGAAACACCGAGCTCTGGAAGTGAGAACTCACATCCTCGTGATAGAAGCTCGTATATAACCTCATACACTACTTTAAGTTCTTTCTTTTTCGCAGCACTAGTGTCATCATCTTCTGAGTTTAATGAGTTTATAGCAGCTTTGGCTGCCTCTGCTCCACCTCTAGCCACGTTCACGTCAAAGTTATCAATCTTTGTTGATAACCAAGCACAGTAAGAAAGCGCTTGGATAATAAACCTTAAACCATGCCATTCTGAGTGCCATCATTACATACGCAGCAGCATGCGCTCTAGGAAACAAATATTTGAGTGTCCTACAGGACTCAACATACCAGTCAGGAACTCCATGCTCTTTCATGATATCAAGTTCTTCTTGCTTCAGTTCCTTGTTCTTACGCACATCCTCCATTATTTTGAAAGCATTACTCTTGTCGACACCCTTGATCATCAGATAGTTCATTATGTCGTCACGGCAAGAAATTAGTTCATCGATAGTAGCAACTCCATTTTTGATTAGGTCTTCTGCATTGTTTGTCCATACATCAGTGCCATGCGAGAATCCGGAAATCTTGATAAGAGCAGAGATTGTCTTTGGTTTAATGGCGTCAAGCATCCCTCTTGTAAAGTTAGTACCGAACTCAGGAATTCCGTAAGTACCATGCTTGAATTCATACTCATCAGGGTCAACTATGTTCAATGCATCAATCGATGTAAATATGCTGAGGGTCTTCTTGTCAGCTATATCGATTCCCAGCGGGTCAACTCCGGTCATATCTTGCAGATGCCTAATCATCTGCGGTACATCGTGTCCGAGAATGTCGAGCTTTAGTAGGTTCTTATCTATCTTGTGATAGTCAAAATGCGTTGTTATAAATTCCGCATCCCTGTTATTTGCTGGTTTCTGTACTGGGCAAAATTCAAATATCTCTCTATCTGCAGGAACTACGATGATTCCACCTGGGTGTTGTCCTGTAGTTCTCTTCGTTCCGGTACAGCCATTTGCAAGCACAAGTTCTTCCGAGTTTGAATAGCTCTTACCCGTATTCTCTTCATATTTCTTAACGTATCCAAAAGCAGTCTTCTCTGCGATAGTCGCAACTGTACCCGCCTTGAAAATGTTCTCCTCACCGAAGATCTCACCAACAAACTTATGTGCAACAGGCTGATACTCACCAGCAAAGTTAAGGTCGATATCTGGCTCTTTGTCTCCGTTGAAGCCAAGGAACGTTGCAAACGGAATATTTAATCCGTTCTTATCCATATTTGTACCGCACTTTTCACACACTCTGTCTGGCATGTCAAAACCAGTGTCATACTTATCAAGTTGTTCTGTAAACCTCAAATTATGACAATTAGGACATATATAGTGTGGCTCTAGTGGATTAACCTCCGTTATTCCTGCCATTGTGGCAGCAAATGATGACCCAACGGAACCTCGGCTACCTACGAGATAACCGTCTTTATTGGACTTTTCAACAAGAAGCTGTGCCGCAACATACATTACCGCATATCCATTATTAATAATGGAATTTAGCTCTGTATCTAGTCTCTCGAGAACACGCTCTGGAATAGGATCTCCATATATACTCTTAGCCCTTTCGTAACACGACTCTCTAAGTGTCTCATCGGCACCTTCGATGCTTGGCGGACACTTTTCATCTGGTACTGGCTGGAATGTCTCAGTCATAGATGCAATTAGATTGGTGTTGTCTATTACAATCTCTTTGGCCCTATCTCCAAGATACTCAAACTCTTTAAGCATCTCGGCCGTTGTTCTAAGGTATAGTGAATTTGAATTCGTGTCGTTAAATCCAACCATCGACATAACGATATTGCGGTAAATCGCAGACTCCTTATCTGGGTAGTGTGAGTCTGTAGTTGCAACAACAGGCTTACCAAGCTTATCTCCTATTTCAACAATCTTCATATTCATGTCGATAAGATTCTGCTTACTAGTCACTTGAGGATATCTATCGCTATTAATTAGGAAGTGGTTATTCCCTAGCGGCTGAATCTCAAGATAATCGTAGTAAGATGCGATTTTTAATAACTCTTCATCAGAAGCACCTTTGAGCACTGCCTGGAACACTTCTCCAGCTTCACAGGCGCTACCGATAATAAGACCTTCCTTATACTTGTCGAGAACTTTTCTTGGAAGCTGTGGTCTTCTATAAAAGTAGTCGATATGGGTATACGAAACAATCTTGTATAGGTTCTTAAGCCCAGTTAGATTCTTTGCGATAAGGATGATGTGGTATGTATTTCTCTTCTTGCTCAGATTAATATTGCCGTTTTCGTCATATGCATCATCATCTGGATATAGATAACCCTCCATTCCGTAGAGGATCTTGATCTCCTTACCTTTTTTTGGCAAGCTTCTTAGCTGCACTTGCAGCATCAGGGAATGACTGAACTACGCCATGGTCAGTAATAGCAATTGCAGGCTGTCCCCACTCGGCGGATTGCTTAACCATCTCTTCGACGTCATTAAAGCCGTCGTTTTCACTCATCCTCGTGTGCGCGTGAAGCTCTACGCGCTTCTGCCCTTCATATGTCTCTTTTCTGGTTCGTTTTACAGCCCTGTTAATGCTGTTTGCTATCATTACATTCTCATGAATGTAGTCGTCATATCTGATATCTCCTTGAGCGATTATCTCATCGCCTTTTGACACTGATTCATTGATGATATCAAAATCCTGCTTATTCTTAATAAAGGCCTTTACAGCAACAGCCTGTGGTCCCTTATTGATTCTAAGGGTCATAACCCAGAAGTTCTTCTTCTTAGTATCTTTAATTTCTATTTCAAATACAGTTCCTGAGACTGCGACCTTACTGCGAGCACCAGAAATCTCCGCAAGGTTCTCATAAGCCGTTTCAGCAATAGTGATTCTCTTGCCAAGTATTATCCCATTATTATTAGTTTTTGGTTTATCAGTAGGTTTTACACTTGCTCCTGATACTGTTTGTTTGCTCTCGCTATAGCTCTCATCATAGAAGTAATTAAACTTAACATCGTTTATATTGCCCAGGGACTTGATCAGTCTCTCCCTCATGACACGCTCTAGCCTAGGTTTAATGTCAAAATTTACGAGCACATCGAGCTCAAGAACTAGCCCAGCGCTATCGAGAGATATGTTTTTTAAAGACAGTGTAAGTTCATCCACAGGCTTTCCAGCAGATTCACTAGCCTCTTCATGAGTCAGTATTCCATTAGGTACTTCAATCATCGATTAAAACTCTCCATCAGTACATTTTTTCTTAGTCGTATCCTTTGATACTATATCAATGAGTGTCGGAATAAGTTCATCTTCAGATACCTTAGCAATTATTTCGCCATGTGCGAACACTAGACCTTCCTTGTTGCCACCAGCAATACCGTAGTCTGCCTCTCTAGACTCTCCAGGTCCATTTACTACGCATCCCATAACCGCAATTTTAAGAGGTTTTAAGCCGAGCATAGCTCTCCTATTACCAATCTCTCTAAGGCTTTCTTCAGCATCATTAGCCATCTCAATTAGGTTGACCTCAGTTCTACCACAAGTCGGACACGAAACAATCTCTATACTCTTCTCCCTGAGACCGACAGACTCAAGAATTCTACGTCCAAATAAAACTTCATTTACAGGGTCGTCCGTAAGCGACACGCGGAGAGTATCGCCTACACCAGCAAGAAGTAATGAGCCAATGCCTACTGCAGACTTAAGTCGTCCGTTTTCAGGTGTTCCTGACTCAGTTATTCCGATATGAAGAGGATGCTCAGTCATCTCCTTAACCAACATATGAGCATCATAGTTCATCTTGACATTTGATGACTTAATGGATAGCACTAAATTATCATATCCCATACACTCTATCTTGTCCAAGGTATCAATCGCACTCTCTGCAAGAGCTGCCGCAGTCACACCGCCATGCTTAGCTAACAGTTTTTTATCAAGTGATCCAGAATTCACTCCTACACGAATAGGAATCCCCTTGTTGCCAGCAGCTTCAACCACTTTAGCCACTCTATCGTCACTACCAATGTTACCGGGATTAATTCTAATCTTATCTGCTCCAGCCTCAATTGCTGCAATAGCTAGTTTGTAGTTAAAATGAATATCTGCTACGAGAGGCATCTTCGTCTCCTGGCGCACTTTCGCAAATGATTTTGCCGCAGCTTCGTCGGGAATTGCAACTCTCACTATGTCACACCCAGCGTCTTCGAGTGCATTAATCTGCGCTAGAAGCTTCTTGCTATCTCTCGTATCCACGTTTGTCATCGACTGAATCGATACTGGTGCACCTCCACCAATAAGAACCCTGCCGCATCTAACCTGTTTAGTCATGTTAATACCTACCTATAAATTAATATCCCAGCACTCTAGTTAAGTCCTGCCACGTGATAAACACAAACAATGCGATAAGAACACCAAACCCAGCTAGGTGCATATAACCTTCGGCTTTTGCCGAGATTACATTTCCCGTAACCTTTCTAATTAACACGAAAATAATTCTACCACCGTCTAGCGCTGGAAATGGCAGAAGATTTACTATCGCCATATTAAGACTGATCAGAGCCACGAGATACAGGTACGACAGTATGCCCGTATGAGCAGTCTTGTTCACTAGGCCAGCCATTCCTACAGGCCCAGTTACACTATCCTTGGAAATCCCTTTATGTGCCATTTGCTTAAGTGCACCGATCATCTGACTATTTAATCTCCATGTCACTTTAATGCCTTGCCCTGCACATAAAAACACATTGTGTGATGCTCTAGACACTATCCCAATTACTAATCTTCCGTCCTTATCCTTCTTAGGTGTAATGATAAAGGTATTTTCCATTCCATCACGGCTTACCACTATTTCCATGGTTTTTCCATCTCTATTCTTTGAAATTGCCGTCACGGTGTCTATCCAGGAGGACGTTTCTTTTCCGTCTATGGAGATGATTTTATCACCAGCAAGAATGCCTGATGATGCTGCAGGGGAGTTAGGCACAACCTTATCTAATGTATTTGTCGGTACCCCCACATAAATAGTTATTATTATCATCAGAGTAAGTGCGACAAGAACATTAATTGCTGCGCCCGACGCTAAGACGATAATTCTTTGCCATGCTGGCTTATTGTTAAAAGCACCTTCATCATCACTTTCTTCATTTTCTGCTTCCATGGCACAGAATCCACCTATAGGAACCGCTCTCAAAGAATATTTAGTCTCGCCCATATCTTTACTAGCGATTAGTGGTCCCATGCCAATCGCAAACTCATTCACTTTGATACGAAAAAGCTTGGCAGTTACCAGATGTCCGAACTCATGAGGAACTGTAATTATCATGAGCATTAAAATTGTCAGAAAAACGGTTAATATCATATAAATCACTTTTATCTAAAGAGCTCTCTTGCCTTAGCTCTTGCTTCCCTATCTATCTCTAAAATATCTTCAATCGTCTCTGGTCTAATAGACATATGTTCATCCATCAATCTACGAAGTGACCTCTGTATGTCTAAAAACTCTATCCTTCCCTCGAGAATCATCGCTACAAGTTCTTCATTTGCACCGTTAAGAAGTATTGGATAGCTACCGCCATTTTCAATAGCTTCATAAGCCATGGATAAGCACTCAAATACATTAGTATCAGGCTTTTCAAAATGAAGACTAGCTCCTTCCTCGAACATATTTAGACTTTTTCCAGAATATTGGAGTCTTTCCGGATATCCCAGTGCAAGACTAATTGGAATTCTCATATCCGGAAGCCCAAGTTGCGCGATAATTGAAGTATCATCAAACTCGACCATAGAATGAACTATACTCTCTGGATGAACGTGAATATCAATATTCTCAGGTTCAATATCAAAGAGCCATTTTGCCTCAATGACTTCTAGCCCCTTATTCATCATCGTCGCTGAGTCGATAGTAATCTTGCGCCCCATGCTCCATTTAGGATGATGTAACGCTTCCTTCAGAGATACCTGCTCAAGCTGCTCTAAGCTATATCCTCTAAAAGGTCCTCCAGAGGCAGTGAGCAGTATCCTTCTCACATTTCTTCCTTGATTTCCTTCTAGACACTGAAAAATAGCGCTATGTTCGCTATCTACTGGGAGAATTTTCACCCTATTCTCTCTGGCGAGCTCCATAATCAAACTTCCACCTGCAACAAGAGTCTCCTTATTAGCAAGAGCAATATCCTTGCCAGTCAATATGGCCTCGTATGTAGGAGCCATGCCGCTTATACCCATCAAGGCATTGAGTACGATATCAGCGTCAATCTTAGCTATTTCTCTTAGTCCTGAATCTCCAATATTTACTTCAACAGCAGGAAAAGCCGCACTCACGTGTGCGGCTGCTTCTTTATTTCCAACGCATACAGCCTCAGGCTTAAATTCCTGAATCTGTTTAATCAGATCTTCTACCCTGTTTTTGCAAGTTAGCGCAACAATCTTAAACTTGTCAGGATTTTCTCTGACTATATCTAAGGTTTGAGTTCCTATAGAACCTGTGCTACCTAGCAAAATAATTCTCTTAATTCCCATTTATCTATACACCCTTATCGAATGAAAAACACTGAAAAGTAATATACGAACGGTGCTACAAAAAGCACGCTATCGAATCTATCCAGTACGCCACCATGACCAGGTATCAGCTTGCCGTAGTCCTTGATTCCCATCTGTCTTTTAAATGCTGAGGCAGTAAGGTCTCCAGCCATTGACACCGCACCACCAATTACACCGATAATCGCGCACTGTACAATTATGTCAGGCATAACGAAGTGTCCAAATAAAGCTGAAAATAGCGACGCTCCAGCGAGTCCTCCGATAGCGCCTTCTATAGTCTTCTTAGGGCTTAGATTAGGTGCCATCTTGTGCTTTCCCAATAGCCATACCTGTGAAGTATGCCATGATATCTGCACCGAAAGCCGCTATAAGTACTAGCCAAGTAAGATGTCTATATCTAGAAGCGTCTATTAATACTATAAAGTATGGGAAGAGCACGACGTATACGATACCAGCGAGCGTTGCAATCGAATCACTAATACTACGATTCTTAATGTCCCATCCATAAACGAGACTCGCCATGACAGCTACAACAAGCCAAACTCCAACAAAGTCTGAAACGTTTCCTAAAGTTAGATATCCAGCATATAAAATCACTGCCATAGCAATGGCAATTTTACGCGACGGTCTGATGTCACATGCATTGAATCCGTCAAAGAATTCTTTGACTCCGATAATAGAAATTAGAAGCGCAGCTCCAACGAGCCAAAGACCTCCAAAATATAATACCGCTAGCAGCGGCAACATTACTAGTGCTGAGATAATTCTAGTCTTCATTACTTATCTTCCTTCTCTCTTCCACCAAAACGTCTCTTGCGATGTGCAAACTTCTCAACCATCTCTATAAATTCTTTTGGTGAATAATCTGGCCACAGTGTATCGGTAAACATCATCTCGCTGTATGCAGCCTGCCATATCAAGAAATTAGAGAGGCGCTCTTCACCACTCGTTCTGATAATCAGATCTGGATCTGGAATATTCTTGTGAAGAACTCCTGTGAACAGATGATTCGATACTTCGTCCTCTGTTACATCGACAGAAACGCCTTCATCTGCCATAGCCTGCCTATCGATAATAATCTCATTGATAGCTCTAACAATCTCGTCTCTACCTCCGTAGTTAAGCGCAATATTGAATACGAGACCGTCGTTATCCTTTGTCTTATCTATAAGCTTATCTATCGCTCTTACAGAATCAACCGGTAGCATATTATAGTCACCTAAAATATTGATTTGCACATTGTTTTCAATCAGCTCCTTAAGTTCAGAATCTACATACTTGATAATGAGTTTAAATATACCAGAAACCTCTTCTGTGCTTCGTTTCCAGTTTTCAGTCGAAAACGCATATACTGTAAGATACTTGATTCCAATATCAGAAGCAGCGATAACTATCTGCTTCATCGCCTGCATGCCAGCATTATGGCCAAATAAGCGCGGTCTATTTTTACTCTTAGCCCAACGACCATTACCATCCATAATAACCGCTACATGCGTAGGTAATTTTTTACTCTCTGACATAATATAACCTCGTAAAAAGCAAACGTGACCTAGGCCACGTTTACTCAGAATTATACTTCCATTACTTCCTTGTTCTTGTTCTCGATAATAGTGTCGATTTCCTTGACAGCCTTATCGATCTTCTTCTGGACCTTATCTAGTTCGCTCTTGCAATCATCCTCAGTGATTTCATGAGCTTTTTCCTGTTTCTTAAGCTCATCATTCTCTTCTCGTCTGATATTACGAACTGCAACCTTTGCGTCTTCACCAAACTTCTTAACGTGCTTAATAAGCTCCTTACGTCTCTCCTCTGTTAGCTGAGGAATTGAAAGTCTGATAACCTTTCCATCATTTGATGGGTTGAGTCCAAGGTTTGCCTCATTGATTGCGTGCTCAATATCTCCAATTGAGCTTGCATCAAAAGGCGCGACCATAAGAGTTCGTGGGTCTGGTGTTGTGATGTTGGAAAGCGACTTTAGAGGAGTCGGTGTTCCATAATAGCTCACCATCACCTTATCGAGAAGTGCTGGATTAGCTCTTCCTGCTCTTACTGTGTTTAGATTCTCTTTAAGAACACTTTTGGTAACTTCAATCTTCTCTTCTAAGCTCTTCTTAGCCATGATATCCTCCATGATATTTCGATAATTTCTTAAATAACGCCTAATTTATTGATGAGTGACTACTCAACTAGAGTTCCTATGTTCTCACCATTTATCACCTTCATAAGTCCGCCTTCTTCAGCAAGTGCAAATACATAAAGTTTAATAGAATTGTCTTTACATAGCGTTGCGGCAGTTAAATCCATAACTTTGAGATCCTTCTCAACGATATCCATATATGTGAGATGATCGTATCTAACAGCGCTAGGGTCTAACTTAGGATCAGCTGAATAGACAGCGTCGATAGCCTTTGCCATTAGTATAACCTCTGCATTCATCTCAGCAGCTCTCAGCGCGGCCGTCGTGTCTGTCGAGAAGAATGGGCTTCCTGTTCCACCACCAAAGATTACTACCTTTCCTTCTTCTATGTAGTCAAGCGCCTTTCGTCTAGAATAGCCTTCGGCCATGTCTCTGATTTCAATTGCTGTCATAACCTTTGCTTCACAACCGATTGATAATAGTGAATCCTGAAGAGCAAGGGCGTTCATAACTGTAGCTAACATGCCCATATAATCGGCAGTTGCCCTATCAATGTTGCCTCCTGTTCTACCGCGGAAGAAATTACCTCCTCCAACTACAATAGCAACATCAACTCCATGCTCTCTGATTTCCTTAATCTGCTTGGCAGTCTGAAGTGTGACATCTGGATTAACTCCAAACTTATCATCTCCAGCGAGTGCCTCACCGCTAAGTTTAATCAAGACTCTTTTGTACTTAATACCCATGATAACTCCTTATGCTGTCTATTTTTCAATGTCCGCTAGGTACATCACTGTAAACTTGTTGCCATTTTTAGATAGTTCAATTAGCTGCTGATATTCATCTGCCTTTCCGCTACTTCTCTTTGACTGTACGAATTGCTGTAATAAATCATACATGCTGTCACTCTCTTCAGGCTCCATGAAGTCAAATGATACGTCCTTCATACCCCTAAAGGTTCTTACTGTATCAAAGAATGTCTCTTCGTTGCATATTCCATCGATTAATCCAAGTTCTTTAGCCTGGCTTGCTGAATAGATACGACCATCAGCAATCTCTCTAACTCTACCCTCAGACATATTGCGACCCTTGGCAACAATTCTTACAAATTGGTCATAGGCTTCGTCAATAAGGCTCTGCATAATCTCACGTTGCTCATCTGTAAGCTCTTCCGTCATACTTCCCATCGCCTTGTTACGACCACTGGTAATGGTATTAGTCTTTATACCAAGCTTGTCAAGCAAGCCTCTGACATCGTAAATGGTACCTGTCTTAACTCCAATTGAGCCGGTCCATGTATTACGATTAGCGTAGATTTTATCTCCTGCCATCGCTATGTAGTATCCACCTGATGCAGCCTGATCCCTAAAATAGAAGTAAACAGGGCGCTTAGTCTTGTTCTTATATTTCATCAGCTGTTCATACAGCTCATCAGAGGTATATACACTGCCGCCCGGCGAATTAACACGTATCACGATACCTTTATTAGACGAATCGTGGATAAGGTCGTTAATCGTGTTCATAGTCCAGTTATGATTATAGGTAGATCTAGCGCTAACATCACCAATTTCGCCGGTTACATCAAGAACAGCAACAGAACCGCCGCCAATCGATGAGCCACTTGAAGATCCTGGTCTAGCGCCACCAATATATGCAAGAGAAGTGAATACAACTCCTACAATCAGCATAAGTACGAGGACCACTATTAGGGCAATTAGCCATGAATTTTGTCTCTTTGAGGTATGGTTGCTTTTACCATAACCATTACCTCTCATGTTATTATCTGTCATAATTTAGTCCCTATTATTCTCTATATATTAATTACTCTATATGAAATTATACCTAGTCATATGTTAGCAAATATCGGTTCCATTATCTAGGTGTTATATCAATTACTTCTGCCGAATCCACTGCTGTGCTCACAAGCTTTTCAACATCGAGTGCCTCTTCAGATTTTTCAATTTTGCTGAGCTTCGGTTTAGTAACCGGATGTTTAGGCAGAAATACTGTGCAGCAGTCTTCATAAGGCTGTATTGAGATATCATAAGTTCCAATTTCCTTAGCCTTATCCATAATATCAACCTTATCCATAGCGATTAATGGTCGCATTACTGGCATTTTTACTACACTATCTGTAACGACGAGTGCTTCAGCAGTCTGACTGGCAACCTGGCCTAGGTCTTCACCCGTAATTAACATCATATCCTTCTTCTGAAGAGCAATGCTCTCGGCAATACGCATCATGAAACGTCTTACGAGAAGAGTAGTCTCTTCTTCAGGACAGTTCTTTACAATATCTTCTTGAATAGGTAGAAGATTTACCACATACATCCTTATAGTTCCCATGTATCCAGCCAAAGTGGCACAGAGGTCCTCAACCTTCTGCTGCGCACGGGGGCTTGTATATGGATATGAGTGGAAATGAACAGCCTCAATTCTCATTCCACGCTTAGCCATCATAAACGCTGCAACGGGGCTGTCGATACCTCCCGACATAAGGACGAGGCCCTTGCCATTAGTACCAAGTGGCAGACCGCCAAAGCCCTTAATCTTATCTCTAAATATATATGTTCCCTCACGGCGAACATCTACGTATAACTCGCAATTAGGATCGTGAACATCTACTGACAGGACCTTACAAGTCTTGAGGATTTTAGCACCAACAATTCGTCCAATCTCTGGAGACTGTATAGGGAATGTCTTGTCAGCTCTTTTACCTTTAACTTTAAAGGTCTTAATACCCTCTTTTTCTATCAATTCCATCATGAAATCTGCCGCAGCTTCACCGATTTGCTCAATATCCTTCTCTGCCTCAACAGCAGGACTTACAGAAGCGACACCGAAAACCTTTGAAACTTTTCTGATGATTTCTTCTCTATCAATTTCCTTAGGAACCCGAACAATCATGAGACCATCATTCCATTTAGACTCAGTATTGTCGTATGAAGTAAGAGCACCACGAACTCTCTCTAGAAGCACCCTTTCAAAGTATGGCTTATTCATTCCCTTAAGTGCTACTTCCCCGCATCTTACAATGTAAATATTCTTCTCGTTCATCATAACCCCTATCTGAAACTACCTAATCTTCTAAACCTTTAACCGCCTCCGAAACCTTCGCCGCAGCTTCATCCATTTCTTCTAGTGTATTGAATTCAGAGATACTGAATCTAATAGCACCTTCTATCTCCTTATGCCCAAGTCCCATTGCAGCCAATACATGGCTATCGCTGTTCTTATGCGATGAACATGCAGAACCTGTCGAAACGTATATTTCTTCCTGTTCAAGTGTATGAAGTATTACCTCTCCTCTTGAACCAAGAAATGAAATATTGAGTACAGATGGGCAACGTTTTCCGTAATCAGAAATCTCGAATCCCATCTCAGTAGTTCCATTTACTATTATATCATCAAGTTCAGATATTATTCCCTCACGAAGTCGATTATTTAAAGTAGCGAGGCGTTCCTGCTTTTCTGTCAAATTATCATATGCAAGTTCCGTTGCTAGCCCGAGTCCCGCGATTCCATGTGTATTCTCAGTACCTGAACGATACCCACTCTCCTGTCCACCTCCAGGAATGAATGTAGGCAGCTTTAGCCCTGACTTCATATACATCGCACCAACACCTTTAGGTGCATGGACCTTGTGGCCGCTAATAGTAATTATATCAAATGGAACATTTCTAAGATTCATCTTACCAAAGGCCTGTACAGCATCCGTGTGGAAGACAATATTGGTCCCATGTTCTTTGTTGTACGTCTTCACTATGTCGTAAGCAGGTACTACCGGTTGAATCATACCTGTCTCATTATTAACCGTCATCAACGTAACTAGTATAACATTATCGTCTAACGCATCCTCCAGACTTTCTAATTTAATAGCTCCAGCCTTATCTACATCTAGATAGCATACGTCGAGTCCTTCATCAGCGAGTTTCCTGCACGTTTCCATAACTGCTGGGTGTTCAATTTTTGAGGTAATAATCTTGTTCCCTCTTCGTCTTAGCTTTCTGGCGGTACTGAATATAGCAGTATTATCTCCTTCTGTGCCGCCAGAATTGAATATGATTTCTCCATTTGCTGGGAAGGCTTTTGAAACCCGTCCTCTGGCCTCGCGAATTAGCTCGGCGCTTTTTAAGCCGAGCGTATGGAGCGACGAGGGGTTTCCAAAGGCTTCCTTGCTTAGCTTGTACACTAGATCTGTTACTTCATCGTATTGGCGTGTTGTTGCACTATTGTCTAGATATATCATGGCATCTCCAATATCTTAAATTGCTTTTAAAAAGCTCTCCGCAAGCGGAGAGCTTTGTTTTACTTTGCATAATCTATTGCGCGAGTCTCTCTGACTACATTAACCTTGATGTTGCCAGGGTACTCAAGCTCAGCTTCGATCTTTTTGGCAATCTCTCTAGCCAGCATTGGGATTTCATCATCCTTAACTTGGTTAGGTTTAACTGCAACTCTGATCTCACGTCCTGCCTGAATAGCAAACGACTTATCAACGCCCTTTGTAGTATTGGCAATATTCTCGAGGCTCTGAAGTCTCTTGATGTACGCTTCAAGAGTTTCTCTTCTTGAGCCAGGCCTAGCTGCTGAAAGAGCATCAGCTGCACCTACGAGAACGGCTTCAAGTGTAGTGGCTTCAACATCTCCGTGATGTGCTTCAACACCATTGATAACCTTCCACGACTCCTTGTACTTCTTACAGATATTTACACCGATTTCTACATGTGTTCCTTCAACCTCATGGTCAATAGATTTTCCAATATCGTGAAGAAGTCCAGCTCTCTTAGCTAGTCTTGGATCAAGTCCTAGCTCTGAAGCCATCATGCCAGCAAGAAGAGCAACCTCCACAGAGTGCTTAAGCACATTCTGTCCGTATGATGTTCTGTATTTCAGTCTTCCAAGAAGTTTAACCATCTCAGGATGTAGGTTGTGTACGCCTGTCTCGAAACAAGCCTGTTCGCCCTCTTCTTTAATTATGTTGTTAACTTCCTTAGTAGCCTTCTGCACCATCTCTTCAATGCGTGCTGGATGAATTCTGCCATCTGATATCAGTTTCTCGAGTGCTCTCTTAGCAATCTCTCTTCTAACAGGGTCAAACCCTGAAAGAATTACTGCTTCAGGTGTATCATCGATAATTAAATCAACGCCCGTAAGAGTCTCAATTGCTCTGATATTTCTACCTTCTCTACCGATGATACGACCCTTCATATCGTCGTTAGGAAGCGCTACTACCGAAACAGTAGTTTCAGCAACCTGATCTTGCAGCACATCTCTGAATAGCGAGCGTAATAATCTCTCTTGCCTTCTTATCTGCCTCGTCTTTAGTCTCTTCTTCAACTCTAGTGATAATGGCTGAAGCATCCTTTCTTACATCCTTTTCAATCTCAGCAAGTAAAAGGTGCTTTGCCTCATCTTTAGAGTAGCCGGAAATCTTCTCTAGCTCAGCAATCTGCTTCTCTAGATACTGATCAATTTCCTTGTGCTTCTCGTCCATAGAGCGCTCACGTTTGATAAGCCTTCTTCTCTGCGCTCAATGCTCTCAAGCTTCTTTTCTATGTTCTCTTCTTTCTGAAGAATACGTCTTTCTGTTCTTGTAACTTCATTACGTCTGTCGCGAATTTCGTTTTCGAGATTTTCTTTGATCTGGTGCACTTCTTCTTTAGCTTCAAGAACTTTTTCCTTCTTGATATTCTCAGCGGCACTTTCCGCATCAAGAATTATGTTCTGAGCTTTCTGCTCTGCACTTCCAATTTCTTTCTCTCCGACACGCTTACGCACAACGTAGCCAAGCATCAATCCTATAATCAGGAATGCTATACCAGCTACAACAGTTATTAATAGCGGTGTCATGTTCAACTCCTTATTCAGTTATTTGTTAGTAATACAGTATATTTTTACTTATTTGTTATTAAAAATAAGCATTTCGTGTATAGAATCATACTGATTTATTATATATTTTAATGAAAACATAGTCAACTATTGGAGAATCTCTCTAATTACTCTTTCCGCTATTTTATTGAAGTTTCTCGCTATATACGTGTCTCTTTTTGCTACAATCGGAATGCCAATATTACATGATGCACGAATATTATCATCTTCCATTATCACACCTAGAAGTTCAGACCTAAATCTAAGGTCAATCTCAGCAAGACCAGGCCCACATCCTAGATCTTCAGCGACAGGTATCATGCGATTTATAACATAGTGCCTATTCATGATCTCGCATTTAATCAGCCTATCTTCGATAGCATCTGCATCTCTAATAGCCGCATAATCAGGCGTAGTAACTATAATTACTTCATCGGCAGAGCTGTGACATAAATCAACAGCACGATTTATACCAGGAGCTCCGTCCATAATCACAACGTCATACTCACTCTTAAGGTGCTCTATCAATTCATCTATATCAGCTCTTGATATATCTATCCAGTTTCCACCCTGATGCGCAGGAATTATCGAAAGCCTATCTGTAAAATTCGAGTGTATAATGGCATCCCTTGGTTCGCATGTCCTCATAATCACATCGTAAATATCGAATATAGCTTCATTCTGAACACCTATGTAAAGATCTAGGTCTCTCATACCCATGTTCATATCAAGCAAAATAACACGCTTACCCATGTACGCAAGCGTCAGCCCGAGGTTTGCGACAAATGTAGACTTGCCCGTTCCTCCTTTTCCCGATGTAATGTAGATTGTTTTAGACACCTTAGACACTCTCCATTTAAGAATCTTGTTCAATAACCCCTTCACTTCTAAGACTGACATAGCTGTCGTATCCAACGATAATGTGATCTAGAAGTTTAATTCCTATAATCTTACCTGCCGCTTCAAGTCTCTTAGTCGCAGCAATATCAAGATTGCTAGGCGTGGGATCACCACTTGGATGATTGTGAGCTATGATAATAGCTGCAGCACTACGCCTAATTGCAACGCTATACACTTCCCTAGGATGTATATCAGCAGAATTTAATTCACCGATAGACGCCGTATATTCCGACTCAATCTTGCACTTTGTGTTTAGTAAGAACAACTGAACATGTTCCCTCTTTACACCTCGCATACGATTCATATATAGTTCAGCAATATCTTCAGCTGTAGTAACCGTCTTTCCTGAAATGAGGCTAGGCTCCCTTACACGTCTTGCAAGCTCCATACTGGCAACTATTGAACATGCTTTACTTACACCGATGCCATCAACATTAAGAAGCTCCCTAGCATCGACACTACAGATATCTTGAGATAGATTATCTGTGTAAGTCATGACTTCATCAGCCAACTGTAGAACCTTCTTGTCAGCAGTACCAGTTCTCAAAATCAGTGCAAGTAGCTCAACATCAGAAAGCGACGATACACCAGAATACATCAGTTTCTCCTGTGGCAACTTATACAGGTTGTTATTTCCATTATTCATATATAACCCTCTCTCGAGAGCAACACATTAAAATTATATCAAAACACCCTGTCTGCAACAAGCACAGACAGGGTTCAAAATTCCTCATTTCTGAATATTATATAATATATTTTACGCTGAATTCTAGTATCTTCCTCGCTGAAGTATCGTCAGATTCTTAAGTGATAAAAACAGCATCATAACAAGCATCATTATAAGAGCTTTTTCAACATACAAATTGGCATAAATCGCATAATTACCTATTAGTCCTGTAAGCAGAACTAGCATGGCTATAAAGCAGTATCTTAGACGCGCAGCATACATAATTATAGCTTTACGTTTCTTATCCTTTTGGCTAACTGTAGTCACGTACTTGACCACGTATAGCACACTGAGAACAGCCTGAAACAGAATAATTGCGATAAATCCATACAGAATCTTTTTATCACTAGTTCCAAAAAATCCTGCTACCTCAGTATGAAACAGGAGTAGTACATCGAATAAAAATATCAGATAACAATACCCTCTAACCTTACCAAGTGCAATCGCACCTTCTTTCATTTTCATCGCCCTCCATCACTCCTATTTCGAAATCTTGGATGCCATAGAGACAATCGAATTAACGACATCTTTTATGCTCATATCAGAAGTGTCAACTAGGTTAGCATCCTCCGCCTGCACCAATGGATTAATCGTTCTATTCATATCCTGATAATCTCTGTCTTTGATCTCTTCGTATATATGATCAAGAACAGCATTTACACCCTTGGCCTTAAGCTCTTCGTATCTACGACGTGCTCTAACCATCGGGTCAGCTGTAAGAAAAATTTTAAGTTCAGCATTTACCAAACATTAGTTCCGATATCTCGTCCATCCATAATTACGCTCTTACCCTCAGCAATTCTGCGCTGAATATCAACGAGTTTCGTACGAACTTCCGGAATCTGAGAATATGTCGATGCTAGCTTAGAAATCTCCTGAGTTCTAATTATATCGCTTACATCATTACCATCGAGAATAATCTTACCTTCAACAAAGTCAATTGACGTCTTGGATAATATATTATGAATAGACTCTACATCCTCTGGGGCAATTCCTTCACGGTTAAGTTTTAATCCAATAGCACGATACATCGCACCTGTGTCTATATACTCGAGCCCTAGCTCATTACCTACAAGCTTTGCAATAGTACTTTTTCCTGCACTGCCAGGTCCATCAATAGCAATTCTAATCATAGTTTTACCTTAATTCTCATCAAGCAAATCTTCTTCTCCAGACGACTCCTTGACATACCTCTCTGCGTCATGACCTTTTCTGTCTTTCTCAAGCAGATTATTTATCTCTTTTACGAATGTATCTATATCAGTAAATCTATGGTATACCGAAGCAAATCTTACGTAAGCAACCTGATCTAAGTCGCGCAGCTCATCCATGATAAGAGCACCGATCATCTTGCTATCAATTTCCTTTTCCATGGTATTGTTCAACCCACGTTCGATATTATCAGCGATTCTCTGAACATCATCGTACTTAACTTTAGTCTTTTCGCAAGCCTTGAGAACACCGTTAATAAGCTTATTACGGTCAAAACTCTCCCTTGTGCCATCGCTCTTAATTACTACAAGTAGCGAGTTCTCAATCTTCTCGAATGTTGTAAAACGCTTGTGGCACTTATCGCACTCACGACGTCTTCTGATAGCAAGACCTTCCTCAACAGGTCTGGAATCAACAACTTTAGTGTCTGGATTACCGCAGTAAGGGCACTTCATTTCGTTCCTCCATGTTCAATCAATATTAGCTTAAAAGTTCCGTAGTTTATATAATCTCTTTTATAAATAAATCGCAATAAAACTCATTTATCGTATATACACATTATTTTACGAAGAAATCGTCTTAAATGTAACTTAAGAGTTATTTTGCTATGCTATCCTTAAGCACCTTAACCATAACCTTATCGTAAACCATTGTATCATAAAGGTTATTCTGATCAGCATACTCTTCAATTGACATGCCAGCAGCCTTTTCATACTGAGAACGTGTATATCCTGCATCCTTGAGCAGCTTATCAAGATAATCTTTGTATTCCTTGTCAGAAATCTTGATATCATACTCTTTAGCAAGAGCGAACAGCACTAACTCCTGTCTTACGGTATTTTTAGCCACTACCTTTGCCTGCTTTTCAAATGCTTTCTTTGACATACCCATAGTGCTTTTGAGATACTTCTCGTAAGACATGTCATTCTTCTTAGCAAGTGACTTATATGTGTCAATCATCTTCTGCTGTGCATCTTTAAGTTCCTTTTCTGGATATTTCTTAATCTGACTTGCATTTAGAATTTTCTGGAATAGCTCCTGCTTTTCAGAACTTGCAGCTTGAGCTTTCTTATCCTTTAGAAGCTGCTTCTTCAGGTTCTTTCGTACTCTGCAGTAGTCTTGAAGTTTGTATTCTTCTTTACGAACTCATCGTTATACTTAGGGGTAACTGTCTTAACTAGCGAGTTTAACTTAATAGTAAATGTAGCTTTCTTGCCTGCAAGTTCAGTGTTATTTGAATAATTGGATGGGAACGTAACAGTTATGTCAAATGTCTCTCCTACCTTATGTCCGACAATCTGCTCTGCAAATCCGCTGATGAAATTGCTATCACCGAGATTGAGTTCATATCCAGTAGCTGAGCCACCATCAAACTTCTTGCCGTTAATCTTTCCTGTGTAATCAATATTAACGATGCTATCCGATGTAGCCGTTCCTTCTTTTACTTCTTCTTTAGTCTTAGCTTGTTCGAGTGTAGTGTTAATAGCTTCTTGAACCTCAGTGTCGCTGACAGATGCATCTGCCTTAGTATACTCAAGATTCTTATACTTTCCGAGCTTCACATATTTACTGAAATCATCATAGTTGTATTTGTCTGGTTTAGTTGCTCCACCGCATGCAGTTAACATAAGCATGCAGAATACCATAATAGCCATAATTGTCGACTTGCATATTTTGTTACGTGACATATTAAAACCCCTTATATATTGTGCTTTAAATTGGTTCTACTTATAAATCTATTTCATTCTATATTATCATAGCAAATTCGAGGGTTCAACGAGTTTCACAGTAACCACACGAGCATTACAATTTATTAATTACAATCCCTAAGCAATAAAAGACAGGGCAATTGCCCTGTCCTCCGAACTAATTATTATTATTTTCCTGTTCTCTACGTTTTGCTAGCGCAGCTTCCTTACGAGCCTGTGCTCTCTCACGCTTAAGAACTTCATTTCTCGCCGTTAAGCCCCACCAAGTAACCGCGCAAACAGCAACGATTAGCCCTGCAATAAATATAACACCTATATGGCTTAGAAAATATTCCATTATTAGTTAGCCTTCTTTGCTAGTTCGCATAGCTCTGCAAAACCTGCAGCATCATAGATAGCCATCTCTGATAGCATCTTTCTGTTTAGCTCAATTCCGGACTTCTTGAGACCGTTCATTAGGTTGCTGTAGTTAATGCCGTTAGCTCTTGCAGCAGCATTAATTCTTGCGATCCAGAGTCTTCTGTACTCTCTCTTCTTGTTCTTTCTTCCAACGAAAGCAGATCTTAGCGCTCTCATAACTGCTGGGTTAGCAGCTCTGAAGTTCTTGCTTCTCTGTCCGTAGAAACCCTTTGCCTGCTTTAAAATCTTCTTGTGTCTCTTATGAGCGTTTACGCCCTTCTTTACTCTTGCCATATCTTAAAACCTCCCTAAACTACTTTGCCATTGATCTAAGCATACGCTTTGTATCTGCACTAGTAAGCACTGTGGACTTACGAAGACCTCTCTTTCTCTTTGCAGTCTTCTTTGTCAGAATATGGCTCTTAAATGCCTTGTTTCTCTTAATCTTACCTGAACCAGTAAGCTTCATTCTCTTGCTTGCGCCTCTATGAGACTTCATCTTGTTCTTGCCATAATGATTTCCTCCTAAGTTGTTAATTCATTACTTACTATTCTTTGGTGATAGGAACATAGTAAGGCTTCGTCCCTCAAACTTTGGCTTCTTGTCTATGATGCCGTATTCAGAAACCAGCTCTGCAAAGCTGTTCATAACATCGAAGCCTTTCGCTGTGTAATCACGTTCTCTTCCTCTGAATCTAAGGCTAACTTTGACCTTATCTCCTTCCTTTAAGAACTTGATTGCTGTATTCGCCTTTACATTTACATCGTGCTCCTCGATAAATGTGCTGAGACGAACCTCCTTAACCTGCATGGTTTTCTGGTTCTTCTTAGCCATCTTATCCTTTTTCTGGAGCTCGTAGCGATATTTCCCGAAGTCTAGGATCTTGCAAACCGGTGGTTCAGCATTTGGAGAAACATTTACGAGGTCTAGATTAGCCTCTTCTGCTATTGTAAGTGCTTCTCTGATGCCCATAACTCCGCGCATATCTCCATTTTCATCTATCAAACGGACTTCCTTTGCACGAATATCTCCGTTGATCTGTTGTTTATCCTTGCTAATTGGTCTACCTCCATATAATAAAAAAAAGCGGATACAGAAGTATCCGCGAATTAACTGAATTAAATCAAGTTATTGATAACCCGTACGCCTGCGCCTACAAGGTGAGAAGCGGATAACTTCTTCTTTGACTAGGTGATTATAAACTATTAGTGAGCTTGTGTCAATACTAAACTCCACAAGCCTTTTACTGTTTTTTAACTTCGTGTTCTGGCTCCATATGTTCCCAGTTCCATTCTCCTTTACACACAATCTTATTATATGAAGGAATTATTACCGAGATTAACGACATGATGCCTAGAATTATCAGATACCAGTTATATGGAATCATGCTAGTAGGATTTACCGCATTCTTAGTCAAGCTGGCGATCAAAAGGAACTGTGCACCGTACGGAATAAATCCCTGCATTATGCATGAGAATATATCTAGAAACGAAGCCGTTCTTCGTGGATCAATCTTGTACTTCTCGGAGATTTCTTTAGCAATCTCACCTGTAACGATAATCGCTACTGTATTGTTAGCGGTTGCAGCATCTGTTAAAGCTGTTAGTGCTGCAATTCCCACAGATGCTGATTTAGGACCTTTGAAAAGCTTGCTCGTCTTATCAATTATCCATTTTAGACCACCATAATGTTTAGTAAGTTCTGCGAGACCTCCTACAAACATAGATAGTATGAATACTTCTATCATACCCTGATATCCTGCCCATATTTTTGCTGCAACTTCCATAAGACCGATAGCACCGGTTCCAACACCAACTGCTGCAGCACTCAGAATTCCAATTATCAGCACCGCGAATACATTTAGTCCAAGCAGCGCAAGACCAAGAACTAACACATAAGGGATCACCTTTATAAGGCTATATTCTAGGGAGCCAGTTACAGTACCACCCTTGCTGAAATAACCATTAGAGCAATGGCAATGAGAGCTGAAGGTATTGAAATCCAGGCATTAGTTCTAAATTTGTCCTTAAGGTCTACTCCCTGAGTCCTTGTAGCAGCAATAGTCGTGTCGGAAATCATCGATAGATTATCTCCAAACATAGCGCCTGTAAGAACAGCAGCGACAACGAAAGACATATTAAGGTCTGCTGTCTTTGCCATCTGGTAAGCTATTGGAACTATGGCTCCAACAGTACCCATAGAAGTACCTGTAGCCGTAGATAAAAATGCTGCGATTACGAAAATTCCTGGAACAATAAACCTTGGCGGAATAATCGCAAGTCCAAGATTTGCAGTAGATGAAACTCCACCCATCGCACTAGCAACAGAAGAAAAAGCTCCTGCTAAAAGGAATATCATGAGCATCGTCATAATATTTTCATCACCAGCACCTCTTGCAAATAACTTAAAATTATTATCAATTCCCGTCTTGTGATACATTAAAAAAGCCAGGATAACGGCAATTGTCATAGCGACTACAGAAGGAAACTGATAAAATGCCATCTCTACACCCTTGGAATGTAGGACAATTCCAACACCCAGATAAATGACAATAAAGAAAGAAGCGGAATTAGCGCCAAGCCACTTGCTTCTCTTTCCTGATGAAGTTTAACTTGTTCTTTCATTAAAACACCTCAATAACTCGTTCAGTACAAAAATAACGTCTCAAAGCCTTTACTTATCTAATAAAAGCACCATCCTTAATTTTACACAAAATCACACTTTCTTAAACTGTTAATTTGTATTTTTCATTGTATTTTAAGTGGTTTTATGTAAATTTATAAGTGTATCATTGAATTTTAAAACCTCAATTGTATCAATCAAGTATTACAATCATAGTAATTATTGTTTCAGTTTATATAGTAACAAGAAAAAAAGCAATGTTCACACTGATAAAATTTATCGTATTGCAATATCACATATAACAATATACAATTAATGAACGAAATATTGCTGGGGGAGCGATAGCTGAGAGTTGCTTCACTTATGTGTAAAATCATTCATTTTATACGCTAATTACGCACTAAGATGAAGCGAGACCCTTCTACCACGCGGATAATGCCGTAGCGGGAAGCTAGCTAGAATACAAAAGCACCCCCTCCTGTATAATAGGAGGTTTTTTTATGACTTTACAGAGTTTTGTTGAATCAAGAGTTGGTCAGGTATTGATTATATTTGTAATCATCCTGCTACTATGCTTAATAACGGTTAGCGGAAAAGCAAAGAGCGATAACAAGAAAATAGATGTTAAAGCACTAACAGTTTCTTCACTTCTAATTGCAATAGCTATGGTGTTATCAAACATCAAGATATTTACCATGCCTCAGGGCGGCTCTGTCACCCTCCTCTCGCTTCTTCCAGTTGCGGTAATAACATACCTATACGGAACTAAGCGCGGAGTTACTGCTGGAGTTGCGCTCGGTCTTGTAAATTTAATCTTTGGACCTTACGTAATCCACCCAGCTCAGTTACTTCTCGACTACCCAATCGCTTTCGGAGCGCTCGGTCTTGGTGGAGCACTGCGCGATGGAAAGAACGGGCTTACAAAGGTATACCTAACAGGTGTATTTGCAAGATATTTCTGTGCTGTGGCATCGGGTATAATCTTCTTTGGAGCGTATGCACCAAAGGGCTTCCATGCAGTTACATGGTCAATTTGGTACAACTTCACTTACCTAGCGGTTGAAGCTGCAATAACGGTTGTTGTAATCAATATGCCACCTGTTAAAAGCCTATTTGAGAGGATTAAGAATGAAAACTAAGATTGATAACCCTTTGTTATCAAGATATGACAGAGTCATTCTTGCATCGAAATCACCCCGCAGATTAGATATACTGAGAGATCATGGTATTGAACCAATTATAATGCCTGGTAATACAGATGAATCACTGCCAGACGGTATATCTTTTACGGATGCGGTTACGATGCTTTCCGAGAGAAAAGCTATGGCAGCACTAGAGCTTCCAGATATATTAGGATTTGAAGGTAAATCGCTACTTATCGCTTCGGATACTATCGTCTATAAGGACATTATCATGGGGAAGCCGATTGATAATGAAGATGCATTTAATATGCTAGCCTCACTTCGAAATGATACTCACTACGTTGCAAGCGGAGTTACACTTATTGACATTATTGACGGAGTTCCTCAGATCGATGACATATGCTCGTTTGCCGAAGTTGCGGAAATCATCTGCGATGATTATACAGATGAAGATATATGGTCATATATAAAGACTGGTGAACCTGCTGATAAGGCTGGTGCATACGCTATCCAAGGCGGTTTTAGGAAATATATTAGAGAGTTTAGAGGCGATTACGAGAATGTCGTTGGGCTACCTTATAATAGGATAATCAGCGAACTTAATAAATAACATCAACGCAAATGGGGCTACACATTTCATATGGTAGCCCCACTTTTTATAGCTTCATATAATATGACATTTGACACGCGCCACTTGCTCCTGCCGAGGCAACTTCTTCTATATTGAACTCGTCGATTCCACCTATCGCATATACTGGTACATCAACTTGCTCTATTATGCTTGTCAGGAAGTCTATACCACGTCCTGGAAGCCCTTTCTTGCAATCAGTTTCATAGATATGACCAGCAAGTATGGCATCGGCACTAGACTCTTCAGCTCTAATAGCTTCTTGAAGTGAATGAACTGAAACCCATACCGATAAACCGTTTAAGCTTCTAACATTGGATTCATAATCATTAATCGGTAATTGAACGGCTGTACCGAGTTCGCGCGCAATCTTATAGTACTTGTTCACAATCAGTCTTACAGAGTATAAATCACAGAGCAATTTAACTTTATAAGCTAGTTCCCTATATTCGTCTTCAGAAAGATCTTTCTCTCTCTAAGTATCACGACATCTGGCTTCGAAATTGCAAATACTACCTTAAGCTGTTCATAAAGCGATCTATCGGTTAAGTGGCGGTTCGTTACACAGACTTTTTTAAATGTACACATAATCGTTCATAACCGGCTGCATGCCGTGATCCCTAAGAGCCTTACAGATTTCATCGACGGACCTTCCGTCTGCAATTTCAAACTGATTATCACCAGAACTCGTTTCATCATCGCTATGGCTACCGATCCCAGTATCCACACCTGCTGAGATTTTTGTAGCAGTTATACCCAAGACATTATCTCTGAATCCAGCTCGCTCACGAGTTGAAATGGTCATCGCTGCAAACGGAAGAAAAATCCTATACGCACATATAACTTGAAGTAGTTGACGCTCACCTACATTCTCATTATTCTGATTCGGGGTGAACATCGCCCCTTCATCGTTATTGCTGATTATCGGCCTCAGTCTTGGACATGACAGCGAAATCTCTGCCCATGGATACTTGCGCTGAATTAGATATGCATGAAGACCAGTCGCTAAAGCATCTTTTCTAAAATTATCAAGTCCTAGAAGTGCTGCGAATCCCACACCTCTCATACCGCCCATTATCGCTCTCTCCTGGGCATTAAACCTATATGGAAACCCTCTTGTGTCCAGCTAGGTGAAGCCTCTCATATTCATAGGAATTATACGTCTCTTGAAAGACAGTTACGTAGTCAGCTCCGCACGACTTTAGATACGCATACTCATCCGAGTTCATCGGATATACTTCAATACCGATGTTCTTGAAGTATTTTCGTCCTATTTTGCACGCTTCACCGATGTATTCTATATCTGACTTACTCCTACTTTCCCCTGTTAAAATTAGTATCTCTTCAAGCCCGGTTTTCGCGATAGCCTTCATCTCCTTCTCTATCTCGTGAGAGCAAAGCCTAGCCCTATGAATCTTGTTATGGCAGTTGAAGCCGCAGTACACACAGTAATTCTCGCAGTAATTCGATATATAGAGAGGTGTAAATAAATTTACAACATTACCGAAATGTTTCCTTCTCTCAAGACTTGCCTTCTCGGCGATTTGCTCTAGGTATTTATCAGCTGCTGGAGATAGCAGTGCCTTGAAATCATCGATACTGCATCTATCCGACTTAATAGCACGCACTACATCTGATTCGCTGTATGCCAAAGGGTTATACGAATTCATCTCGGAGATAACTCTATCAAAAGTATCATGATGAATAATCTCCATTCCATCCATATAAGTCATATGGTCAGTGCGCATCCTCATTTTCTCACTGCCAGATGACTCCATATGTTTCACATCATTCATATCTTAATCCTCCAGAAATCCAGTAAGCGGTGACGAGGCAACTCCGCCATCTTTCACTATGCGTCCAAGGCCTGCAAGGTATGCTGCTCTGCCTGCCTTAATGGCCCTTCCAAATGCTCCTGCCATCCCTGCTACGTCATTTGCCGTAGCGATTGCCGTATTAGCCATAATCGCACTTACACCCATTTCCATAGCTTCACAAGCCTGAGATGGTGAACCTATACCGGCATCTACAATGATTGGGATATCCACCTCATCAACGAGAATCTTGATTATATCCTTAGTTACTAATCCCCTATTTGAACCAATTGGTGCAGCTAGTGGCATAATAGTCGAAGCGCCTGCATCTACGAGAGCTTTTGCAACATTAAGATCCGGATACATGTACGGCATCACGATAAATCCTTCATTTGCCAAATCTCTGTTGCACGTATAGTCTCATAATTATCTGGGAACAAGTACTTAGAATCACTTATGACTTCAATCTTAATGAAGTCACCGCATCCCAGCTCCCTAGCGAGCCTTGCTATTCTAACCGCTTCTTCGGCATTCCTCGCTCCAGATGTGTTAGGAAGCAGAGTTACGTGGTCTGGGATGTACTGAAGGATATTCTGAACATCGGTATTAGCTCTTCTCACCGAGAGAGTAATCATCTCGGCACCCGCCTGTTCAACGGCAGCTTGTATCAGCTCAACATCGTATTTACCAGAACCAAGTATGAATCTGGAATCAAATTCATGACCACCAATCACTAATTTATCATTCATTATGTGCTCCTTATATTTTAAAACTCCTGTTTATGCGTGTAACCAAAATCCCTTTATCCCAATTACATCTCAATGTATCTCGTTTTCACATTAGATATCGATTAAATATTATCCACTCCTAGAATATGCCCTATCACGAGATTTGCCTGGTGACCTGCACAGATAGCAACTCTAGGAGCCATTAGTCCAATGCCGTCACCTACATCCGTATGCTCGTCACCGCATATGAATAATCTATCCATGATTCGTCTTGACCTTATTTCATTTGCGCTCCCATACCCAGCCATTCCTGACCCTGAAATCACAATTGGTCCATCTTCAACCGAGAGGAGTGAATCTATAAGCATCGCCTTTGACTCAGCTCCATCAAATGCCTCGCACACAATATCATAATTTCCAAATATCTCATCGCAGTTATCCGTCACTACACGAACACAGTCTGAAGTTACTTTCATGTAAGGATTTATCTCCATGAGAATTTCCTTTATGGCATCAACTTTTCGCAAACCAATATGTGTAATGGTATATACTTGCCTGTTCAGATTAGTTATATCTACGATATCGAAGTCGACTATGTGGAGGTGCCCAACACCGCTTCTAGCGAGCATAACGGCGATATTTGAACCGAGACCTCCTGCCCCTGCTATTGCTACGCTTGTTCGCTTTAACTTCTGGTGGATATCCTGTGAAAATCTATCGTCCTTAGCCTTATCAAGCTCACTGGCACTCGGCGACTTAGTAGTGGAAGATTTCAAATTTTCCATTATTTAACCTCCTCCCATAAAACAAACTATTTCTATCTTGTCACCATCGTTTATTATGGTATCTGCATAATTTTTCTTAGGTACGATTTCTCCAAGTCTCTCTACCGCAATACGAGATGTACTGTACGAGAGCGATATCACAAGGTCTTGTACTGTCATGCCAGATGTATATTCAATTTCCTTACCGTTTACCTTAATCAAATTCTCACCACCTTTCATAATGGACTTTATAATTTGCCTATTTCCCTCGATTCGTTTATTAGCTGCTGTCATTAATTAGGTACCTATATGGCAACAAAAAAAGGTCATACGAAGTTTTACACCCAAGGTGGTGTACCCCTTCGTATGACCTCTCATACTCTATTTATAATTATAATTGACAGATATATATTGTCAATAAGAAGCTAGATTTTAATCTATTACAATTACTAATAGTTCGTTCATTATTGATTAAAAAAAACTAGGATATAAGCTGTTCAATATGATATTGTTTAGTTAATTATTGGAAATATGATAAATAGTGAAAAGGAGAAAATAATGCGTAATGATAACTTAAATAATATTAGTATTGATATGCATTTGCTTGCTTTCTACACCAATAAGCACGTTTATCTCAGATCATATTAATGTGACTACCGATGAAATCTCTATCAGTAGAATTACGAACTTTGCATGGAGTATACGAATTGCCTGCCTTATTTTGGCAATGTATTTCTTGTCTAATAATACTGTCCAAAAATAGATTTCACATTGAATGAAAATATCCTATACCATTTACCATCAAAGACAAAACCAGTTGCTACGCAAAGCAACTGGTTTTTACTATCCAATTAATCTAATTAATGTAAATCATCGCGATCATGAGAATCAGCGCAAACATTGATACGGAGATTTCGATTACTAGACCGATATCGCGATCTTCATTCTCAAATGAAATATTTCTAATAGCACTATTTCTTGAGTTCTCTGTCCATTTATATGGATTTCCTAGTCTCTCGCCGAAGAAATGGACGAAGTTCAGGGATTTTCCATCTGCCCACGAAGTAAATCTATTCAGCCCGGCTGAAACGCAATTAACGAACTTTGCCAGTGGCTTCCTAAAGAACCAGTCAAAATCCAATGATAGTTTATCGTGCGGAAGCATCTTTACTCTGAAAATCCAAAACACTAGTGTAGCACCAGCAAACAATATTATATACTCCGCGATATGACTGATATTAAACGGATTCACTGATATTTTGTACGGCATAATCCTATATAGAAGAGATGGATATACGCCTAGAATTATACATCCTGAAGCGCCTAGAATCATACCCATCTTCATACTCACAGGTATAGGCTTTACCTCAAACTCACTTCTAGCCTTGCCGAAGAACACGAACCAGTTCACCTTTAGAGCTACAGAGAGCCATGTTCCTATTGATGTCACGGTAAGTAGTAGTGCTGCTGTCTCATGTCCACTGAGACTGACTGCGTGCATAATAATACTTTGGAAGCAAATCCATTCAAAAATGGCACACCTGCAATGGATAACGAGGCTATTAGAAAAGTCCATGCTGTAATTGGCATCTTCTTCCTTAGTCCGCCTAATTCTGTAATTTTTCGCTTACCTGTTGCCATTATTACAGCCCCTGAGCACATCATAAGCACACCCTTGTATAGTATATGGTTAAACGCATGAGATGACGCCCCATCGATTCCCCATGCTCCGCCTACAGCAAGCGCTGCGACCATGTAGCCCAGCTGTGACATAATGTGATAACTGAAAAGTCTGCGGAGGTCATTTTCTAATAAAGCCATTAATACGCCATATAGCGCCATAAATACGCCAACATACACAAGTGCTTGAGTGCCGGCAAAAATCCTTATCATAGCGTAAATACCAAGCTTTGTAGTATATCCGCACATGTAAACTGTTCCTGCAATAGTAGACTCAGGATATGAGTCCGAAATCCACGAGCTAAACGGCGGAACTAATGCATTTACCCCAACTCCAATTAGAACGAACCAGAATGCAGCTGAACCACCTAGTGCGGTAAATTTAGGAATTCCAAGAGAATTCGTCTGTGCTGCGTGTAGCAAGAAACCTACTAGAAGCATGTTTCCTCCAAATGCATGCATCAGAAGGTATCTAAGCGCGGACCTTGACGAACGCCTTGTGTGCCTTGCATATATCAGATATGCCGCACTAAATGCAGCAACCTCCCAGAACACGATCATGGTAATTATGTCACCTGCTAAAGTTGCAGCTATGATGCTGCCTCCATAGATAACTGAAACCCCCTTCTCCCACTTGTCCTGTATGTCAAATGAATAAATGGAGTTAATGACCATGATTATGCTGAAGATGATTACAAATATCATAGATAGCCTATCAATATGAATCATCTGCAGCTTGATATCTGGCGTAATCTGATACACCAACTGGCTGCTATTATTTAGCGTGAATAATCCAAGAATTCCCGATGCCGCTGCAACAATCGAACACGGCTTTTTAAATCTATCCGGTAAAACGAGGATTAACGCTCCAATCAGAATCATAAGGAGTCCAGGGTGAAAACTATTTATCATCATCAGTCCTCCTTTCCAAATAAGACGTATCTAATCTAGCATGCTGAAGAAGTTCCATCGCTTCATTTATTTCTGTGCCCTCGTAGTAATTCACATTACGGCGTAAAAGCTTATTTAAGATAACCTTACTTATAAATACCAGCGCCAATGAGCCTACAATAGAGAGAGGACGATATAATGTAATATCTCGTTTAACATATCACACCTCCCACATGGGCAAACACCGCTTCACCCGTGCTCATCGCTAGGTCTAGAAGGTGAAGTCCAAAGTTTGGAGCCACGCCGAGTATCACAGATACAGTCGCTGTGATAAGCAGCGGAACTAACATCGTCTTGCTGGCTTCACCGTACGTATTGAACTCTGGATTCACCGGTTCTCTCTTAAAAGTAATAAGCACAACTGGCATCAGATACGTAAGTGCCAGTACTGCACTTACAATAAGTGTAGCACCAAATAGCAGCTGCCCTGTCTTGAGTGCACCCATGATGATATTTGCCTTACTTACAAATCCCACGAAAAATGGGAATCCTGCAATACCAAGCGAAGCAATCGTAAATGCACTCATAGTAACGGGCATTCTCCTGCCAAGTCCAACCATTTCACTGATATCCTTCTTATGAGTAGTCACAAATATAGCACCGGCACACATAAAGAGTGTAATCTTCATAAATGCATGAGCAACAAGGTGATATAGAGCTCCCGCTGTGCTTAGTGGAGACAGAATAGCTATTCCGAGTACGATATAAGACAGCTGCCCTATAGTTGAAAATGCAAGCCTAGCCTTTAGATTGTCTTTCTTAAGTGCTATCAGCGATGATATTAGAATAGTCGCTACTGCCATCCAAGCTAGTATAGTTGCACCACCGCACTCTCTAGCTAACTTAGGTCCAAATACATATAGCACTACCCTGAGTGTTGCAAATGCTCCAGCCTTCACGACTACTACAGCATGAAGGAGCGCACTTACAGGAGTAGGCGCTACCATCGCCGCAGGAAGCCAACTATGAAGAGGCATAACACCTGCCTTAACTATTCCTGCCCCTATCATCATCATAAATACAACTAGTGCCCAAGGCTCCGGTAGCATGCTTTTATCCAGAAATCCACCCGGTTTAAACTCCATACTACCTGATACAGAGTAAACTATGACCATAGCTGCAAAGAATATCTGCCCACTGATTAGCGTATATGCTAGATATTTTCTTCCAGATCTAGTCCCTTCTGCATCACGATAATGCACAACTAACGGATAAGTCGCAATAGTCAGCACTTCGAAGAATATGAAGAATGTTATCATGTTTGCCGCAAAGCAAATTCCCATGGCTGCTGACAGGCACATTGCAAAAGATGCATAATATCCGGTCTGATTTTTCTCGCCATGCCCTCTCATATACCCAACAGAATATATAGATGTTAATAGCCATAGCGTCGATGCGCTACATGCAAAAACAATTCCAGCTGTATCCACATTTAAAGTGAAATCTACGTCATCCACTATCCTAAATAGTTCTAATCTTATAGTATGACCAGCCAAAACAGCTGGTACCATTGAATATACGAGAGCAATTTTAATAATTGCAGCTATAAAGGTTATAGCTTCTCTTGCATTTCCTTTATATGATCGCCGAGCACATATATAAGCCCAGATGCACATAGCGAAACTAATATCGCAAGAAGTGGGCGGATATTTAGAGAAATTAAATTCATATTCCTACCCCCTTCACAGTCATCATAATCACATCTATAACGCTTACGTTAAGTATTCCTATAGCAATTATTGCTACAAAACAAGTTACAATCGCAATAAGCATAGATATAGGAAGTTCACGCACTTCTCCTTCTCGTCTATCGTTAAGCTCTGTCGGTTTATTAATAAAGATCTTCTCAATTAGCTTGAAGAAGTAAATCGCATTTAGCAAACTGCTAAGCACTAATACAGCTAAATACACAAACTGATGATTCTGTACAGCTCCTAGCGCAATGTACCATTTGCTGAAAAAACCTACAGTTGGCGGTATTCCAATCATCGAAAGTGAGGCCAAAACGATGAGAGCTGATGTAATAGGCATCTTCTTATAAATCCTGCCGAAACTCGAAAGCTCGAAGTTTCCGAATCTGTATCTGATTGCAGCTGAACTGAAGAAAAGCCCGCTCTTCATGAATACGTGTCCAATCAAATGCAAGAAGGCTCCAGCTAGTGCATAGGAATTACCTATAGAAAAACCGAGTGTTATGTACCCAATCTGAGCAATAGATGAATATGCGAATATCTTTCTGATATCCTCCTGTGCCATAGCTCTAATCGATCCATAGATAATACCAATGCAAGAGAGCACACCGATTATGGTTAGAAATAGATTAAAATACTTGAAATCTGTGCCATAGATAATATACAGATATCTAAACATAGCAAGCGCTGGAATCTTACCCATTATCCCGACAATCAGCGGTCTAGAGCCTGGTTCAGCGTGTGCGTATGCCGATGGCTGCCAGCCGTGAAACGGGAACATCGGCATCTTGATGCCAAAAGCACCGATAAAGAGACACATGGAGACAGTCATCTGAACTGTATAGTCCTGTGAATTCAGAATGCTCCTCATATCAGTCATGTTTAGCGTCCCTGTTGATGCATATAGTATGCCGACACCGAGCAAGTACATGGTAGCTGCAACTGTACCTACCAGAAGATATCTAAAAGACGCTACTATTCCCTGCTGCCGCCAAGAGCAATCAAACAATAACCAGAAAGTGAAGTAATCTCTAAAAAAATACGTATAGATTAAATACGTCGCCAGTCAGCGTCATACCACACATTCCGACTATTAACAAGCCTATAAGAGCATATGCTCCGCCTATGATCTTGCGTTCATTGGTAACTTCAAAAATTCATGGCATATAGCACTGTAATAAATCCGAGGAGCAGAATTATCAAAACGATAATTGCACCGATTGAGTCGATATAAAATTCGATACCGTACGGTGCTTTATAGCCTCCAAATGTATATCGAATTGCGCCATTATGTATAACTTTAGCTAGCAGCTTTACCGAGCAAACAAATGCCGCAAATATCGAAATTGCAACCACATTTCTTCCTAAGTGTTTATTTATCTTGGACAGTGGAAGCGACAGTAGCGCACTTATTAGTGGAAATAAAATAATAATTATTGGAAGATCATTCATTTGAAACGGTTCTCCCTTCTTATTATATCGTCCTCTTCTATGCTGCCATACTTTTCCTTAATTCTAGTTAGTAGCGCAAGTCCAACACCAGTAGTACCTAAACTTACAACGATTGCTGTTAGCATTAATCCATGGGGAATTGGGTTAACGTATTTATCAGCATTAACTATTGTATCTAGCGCAACAGGAATAGTTCCACCTTTCTTCTGAGCAAAGCATAGGTAGAAAAAAATTACTGCAACCTGCATGATATTCATGCAAATGAGTTTCTTCATGTAGTTCTTACAAGAAACCATTCCATAAACTCCAAGTAGCAAAAGTAGTAAAGTTAAAAAATAAATCCCTTTACTTGCCAGAAGTCCATTTATCTGTGTCATCATCAAATCTTACCCTCTTCATAATCGCATTGAGAATCGTAATAATAGTGCCCATTACTCCGATAGTTACGCCTATCTCAACGAGCAGAATTCCAATCGCATGTCGTTCTGCGGCGTGAACCGAAATTGGCAGATAGGTGTAATCCATGAATGAGCCTCCGTTGAACATCGGAACAACTCCTGTCATCACATATATCAAAACACCAATGCCTGCAATACTCGCTGAATTTTTGCCTGTCATCATAAACAGGTTTTTCTTATCGGGAATTACTAGAATATCAATGATATACGTCAATGCAATGAGTGCTCCAGACTGGAATCCTCCACCAAGGCTGACTTCTCCATGAAATAATACATAGAATGCATATATCAAGATTAGCGGTTCAATGAGCGTGATCATTACATCCTTATTGATAGTCTTGTATGCAGGATCTCCGAGCTTATAACGGTGACCAAAATATCTCTTTGGCTGTACAATTCTATTCTTTGCCTTTGGTCTACCCGCTAGGATCATGATTACCCCTATTCCAGCTAGGAACATAACAGTCGTCTCGAACATAGTATCGAATGCACGGTAGTCTACAATCATAGCAGTAACCATATTTGGAGAATTCGTATCCTGTACTGAATGCTCTATATAGTATTTTGAAACATGAAGTGCTGGTGCAGAGTCGATATCCCCAATTGCTGGGAGTACATCAATTTTAGCTACTATAACAAAGAGTAGCAGTATCGCCGTAATCAAAAATGTCACGTTAATATACTTGCGCATTACTTACACCGCCTATCTATACTCTTCAGTGTCATTATGAAGTAAATAGTTGAAATAACACCAATTACAGCCTCTGTAAAGGCAACGTCAGGTGCTCCCATTATGATGTATAGGAACATCGTTACAAAGCTGAATGCACAATACACTACGACAACTGACACGAGGTCTTTATCAAATATAATCACGAGAGTAATAGATATTAAAGCGAGAAGTAGAATTGCCTCTACAAGAAATGAACTCATCTATCTTCCCTCCTTTTCATCCGCAGTATCATCCTGATTTACCCCCAAATGCTTCTTGTGATTATAATCCTGGTAGTTCTTGGCATGAACCGATGTTATCATAATCAAATTAGTTCCAAGAGGATTCGTGAGTAGCAATAAAAAAAATATGATAAATACTTTTACTGATAGCAATGTCCATCCTGTGTAAATCATTATTCCGACTGTCATCATCAGAGCTCCAAAAGTTTCTCCTACACCAGAAGCGTGAAGCCTTGTAAAAAAATCAGGAAATCTTATTACTCCAACTGCTGCTAAAGCCATAAAAATAAAACCGAAGGAAATAATAGTAATCGCCACGATGTTCTGTAAACTCATTACCTTCTACCTCCTATAAATTTAGCAAGAATAACAGTTGTTACGAACCCTAGAATCGCATAACTAAGTGCGATATCTATATGCATATCCATTCTGTTGTCAATTAAGCCAACGACTAAAATCAGCATAACTATATTCGTATTTATGACGAATAAAGCATTGAGCTTATCGTATACTGTTTTGCCGATAAACATTGTGACCACCATTACAATTACAATTGCAAGAAGTCCGGCAAGAAGCGCAATAAAGAAATTATGCATCTCTGTTCTTCCTCCTTCTCATGAATCGCTTTGAAGTCAGCTCCACAACTTCTCTCTCTATATAGTCGTAGTCAGTAACAACATCTATCACTTTATAGTCGATTGTCTCTCCATAAAGCTTGGCTATGCGTTTCTGCATGTCTCCTGCCAAAAGGCCTTCAGCAAAATCTCGATTAAGTGCATGCACAGAAAAAACACCGCTATCATATATATCGATAGTTACAGTACCAGGTGTAAGTGTGATTGAATTTGCAAGAATCGCCCTTGCTACCGGATTGTCGTAATCTGCCTTAAACCATACTACTAGAGGCTCAATTTTCATTTTAGAAGATAATGCAATCTTAGAAACGTCTATTGCACTCTTAACGACCTCTTTGATAAGCCACAGAAAATAGATTATCAGTTTTGGATAATTAGCATGAAGAATAAAATATGTTCGGTTAGATTTAAGCCCTCCGATGCGCAGAGAGCCCACTACGAAGCATGAAATCAAAAACGAGGAAACACATCCATAAATTATAAATTTAACTGTGAATATTCCAGACATCACGATCCACAGGAGCATAAGCAATCCGAAGACTTCAAAGAAGTTTAAGTACGGGTTGCTAGTCAGATGTCGGTCGCGAAAGAACTCTCTCATCGTTACCTCTAGCCTTTCATTTAAAAATTTTGATTAAATTAATAATAGTTCTTTTAGTATACATGATTATTTGCTACCTTTAAAGTATTTTGTTCCAATAATCATACATGGTTATTAGACAGTGCTTTTCATCGAAAAACCCTTATTTATAGTGCATTTTACCCTCATTCTAATTGCAAACAACTGTTCGAAATGGTATAATTTAATGATTTTAGTATAGGGGGATTAACTAGAATGAAAGATTTTATCAAAGAAGGGCCAACCGTTACCATGTTCGTTCCATACGACTGTAACAACTGCTGCCCTTTCTGTGTAAATAAAGACGACTATAGAGATACATCATCATTCAACCTAGAGAGATGCTATCGTTCTCTTGATCTTCTTGATAAGATTCTACCTCACAACGATATAGTCCTAACTGGCGGCGAGCCTCTTGCAGACCTTGATGCACTACAAGATATCCTTAACCATATCAAGGACGGCCATCACATCTACATCAACACAACACTGCCAACTAACGAAGAACAGGACATACATAAAGTCGCTGATGTATTAAATAGAAACAAAGACAAGATTAGCTGTATTAATGTATCCAGACACCTTAAGCACTACGTAAAGGAATGCTCAGATGAGATTTTCGAACTTCTCGAAGTACCTCACCGTATCAACTGCGTCGTTTTCCAAGAAGCTGATGATCCAGAAACAAAAGGTAAGCTGCTCAAGGTTCTAGACAGATTCTCAGGACATGAGATTCAGCTTCGAGCTAATTACTCCAAGCTCACTCTAGATAACGTGTTTGATACGGAGAAAGACGATTTATTTAAGCTAATCGATTCAATTGCGGAATACAAGGGGCAGCTTGAGAAGGAACTTTTCCGAACAGGCTTCTTATTTCAGCTCGGAGATAGTAGAATAACTTACCACAAGACACTTCCATACAGTAAAATCAACGGTAAGGTCGGTGATATTATCATCAGACAGACTGGAGAGATTTACGATGATTGGAACAACTACGGCGAAGAGATGACACTCAATTCACTTACTTTATAGAGGATTTGACATGACAAAGGGTAAAAAAAGCGAAAAACGTCAGCAACAGGTGCTAGCTTATATGAAGGAAACTATAAAGCTAAAGGGCTTCCCCCCTACTGTACGCGAGATCTGTGATGCTATAGGCATAAAGTCGACTTCCACGGTTTATAGCGATATAAAAGCACTAGAAGTACAGGGTTTCATCAAGAAAGACCCCAGCAAGCCTCGTGCACTGGCGATTGTGGATTCAGTACCCAACGAAGGTAAGGAGCCTGCTTTTGAAGCGGATGACATCAACATGGTGCAATTACCTGTAATTGGCAATGTTGCAGCAGGTGTGCCTATTCTCTCAGAGCAGAACATAGAAGATAATATCCCATTCCCTGCGAGATTTATCGGAAATGGAAATAACTTCCTTCTCGTAGTACACGGAGATAGCATGGTCAACGTTGGCATCAACGATGGTGACTACCTAATCGTTCAGGAAGACAAGAACGCATCTAACGGAGATATAGTTGTTGCAATGATTGATGGTGCGTTTGAAGCAGAGGCTACAGTTAAGAGGTTTTATAAGGAGAATGGCCATATCAGACTTCAGCCTGAAAATGACTTCATGGAGCCTATAATAGTCGATGATTGTAAGATTGTCGGCAAGGTAAAAGGAGTCTTCAGATATTTTAATTAGCTTTTCACACATTATAAGTATCCAAGGAGGAAACGATGACACAGAGTAACGAACATCTGTACTCTAGCGGCATAACCGATGCTAGAACACTCGGTTGGCCGAAAACCATTCTACTGGGACTTCAGCACACTTTCGCCATGTTTGGTGCAACAGTGCTCGTTCCGCTTCTCACCGGTCTCAGCATCTCTACCACCCTAATGATGGCTGGACTTGGCACACTATTATTCCACCTGCTGACAAGAGGCAAGGTTCCAGCATTCTTAGGTTCATCATTTGCCTTTCTAGGAGGATATGCAGCGGTAGCTCCTCTACAGAACGGACAGCCTAATACAGAGATGCTTCCATACGCTTGCGGAGGAGTAATAGTTGCGGGGTTCGTGTACGTTATACTTGCTACACTGATCAAACTATTTACAATAGAGAAGGTTATGGAGTTCTTTCCTCCAGTAGTTACTGGCCCAATCATCATTTCGATTGGACTCATCCTAGCACCATCTGCTATCAAGAACGCTCAGACTAACTGGCTTCTTGCAATTGTCGCACTCGCTTCAATCATATTCTTCAATATGTGGGGTCGCGGGATGGCTAAGATCGTACCTATTATCTTAGGTGTAATCATTTCATACATAGTGGCTCTAGGTATGGGACAGATTGATTTCTCTGGTATGGGCAAGGAGTCAATAGTTGCATTCCCACCTATCATGATGGCTAAGTTCGATATCAGCGCAATTATTACCATAACTCCTATCGCACTTGCAACTATGATGGAGCACATCGGAGATATTTCTGCTATCGGTGCTACAACGGGTCACAATTATATTAAAGACCCAGGACTTCACCGCACACTGCTCGGTGACGGACTAGCTACCATGTTAGCTTCTCTATTTGGAGGACCTGCAAATACTACATACGGAGAGAATACCGGCGTTCTCGCACTCACTAAGGTTTATGACCCATTAGTAATCAGAATTGCGGCTTGCTTTGCAATAATACTCTCGTTTATTCCAAAGTTTGCATTCATTATCGAAACTATTCCGGTTGCTATCATCGGTGGTGTATCTTTGATACTTTACGGCATGATATCAGCAGTCGGAATCAGAAACCTCGTTGAAAATCAAGTTAACTACAAGAATACTCGTAATACAATAATCACTGCGCTCATCCTCGTATGCTCGCTTGGATTCACCCAGATTGGTGGAATCACATTCAAGATTGCTGGCGTTAGCATCACTCTATCAGGACTCGCTATCGCAGCTATCGTTGGTATCGTAGCTAATATGCTCCTCCCTGGCAAAGATTATGAGTTTGATGAGGAAAACGAGGACGATAAGTTCCAGACATTTAAGGTTTAATATTTTATTGATTTAAGATATTATGAGCCGTGAGCTTTGTAACAGCTTACGGCTTATTTTATTAAAGACATATAGGAGGTAATCATGCCTGCACATAACGCTCATTATCTATTTGGAAGAACTGTTCTAAGCAAACTTCCTACTGATATACAAAGATTAATAAATACTAATGCAGATTCATATGCAGCATTTGTTTTTGGACTACAAGGACCTGATATCCTTGCATTTTATAGACCGATATTTCCAAGTATTCTTAATAAAGAAGGTGCTACTATTCACCATAGTCCTGGCGCACGTTTTTTCGAGCACGCTCTTAATCTTGTCAAGAACTCTCCTACCCCTGAGAAAGTAAGCTACCTATACGGTGCCATGTGTCACTATGTACTAGATGCTCTTTGCCATCCAGTAATTAATAGATATGTAAAAATCACAGGAATGTCACACAGCTTAGTAGAAAGAGAATTTGATCACTATGTACTCGAACAGCACTACCTTACACCATTTACTATTGAATTAAAGCTTATCGCTCCAGTGAGGAAAAATCTTGGCTCTATAATAGCACCGTTTTATGAAACACCAACCACTAGTCAGATGCAGCTTGCCACTAGAGATATGAGCGTTCAATTTTAATACTTGGTACAAAGAACGACTTCCTTAGAAAGAGATTGCTCTCAATACTAGCTTCAACGAAAGCAACAAGAAAGCAGTGTGATATGGTCGCATCACATGAATACGATGCGCGTTCAGCTGAGAGCAATGCGGAAATTTGGAAGAAATACGAAGTTGCCATAGATAAGGCAATTTCAGAAATTGAGTACATAAGAAAAAGTCTGATTGATCATGATCAACCAGACCTTAGTCGCTATGATTTAGATTATCTAGGTAAGAAACACTAGACCGCTATAAGAACATCGACGCGCCGTACGTTACCCATGTAACTATGAAAGCAGCGACAACTACACCAAGGGCAATTGCAGGGAATGCCTCTCTTGAGCTGCATATCCATCATCGCAGCCACTAGAGCACCTGTCCATGCTCCAGTTCCTGGAAGTGGAATTGCTACAAGTATCATAAGACCCCAGAACTCATACCTGAGAACAACGTCCTTGTTCCTGTCTGCTTTTCGCTCCATCCTCTCAACGATACTGTTGAGCTTATTAGACTTCTTACGCATCCACGCGAATATATCCCTTGTAAAAACCACGAGAAACGGAACAGGCATCAGGTTACCGAGCACCGCAATTAAAGCAGCTTGCCATATTGGAAGTCCTGCGATTCCAGCGCCATACGGTATTGCCCCGCGAAGCTCTATAACAGGCACCATAGCCATTAGAAATGTTTTAAGCATCTGTTCCTCCTTTCTCTTACTTATTCTTTAACCCGTTCATTGTATCACACGGCGTTACCCCTATCAATTCATAATACAATCACACAGATTGATTGTACTTAAATACCTTTTGTGCTAACATTTACATACTATAGGAGGTAAATTATGAAAGATAATAATGCATGGAATAACTACTCTCCAGAGGAGCTAAAGGCCCTCGAGGACTTAAACAAAGGATATATAGATTTCATTTCAGAAGGAAAGACTGAGCGTGAGTGCACAGAGATTCTCGTCAAGATGGCTGAGGAGCACGGATACCGCGACCTTAACGAAGTTATCAAGAATAATGAAACATTAAGCGTTGGAAGCAAGGTATATGCTGTTAATATGAACAAATGCCTCGTAACGTTTAATATAGGTGAAGATATAGTAAACCGCGGTATGAACATACTCGGTGCACACATCGACTCACCTAGAATCGACTTAAAACAAAATCCTCTGTACGAGACAGATGAGTTCGCTTATCTCGATACACAGTATTATGGTGGAATCAAGAAATACCAGTGGGTTACAATGCCACTCGCACTCCATGGTGTAATCGCTAAAAAAGATGGCACAGTCGTAAAGGTAAATATTGGAGAAGACCCATCGGACCCAGTTTTCTTTATCAGCGACCTACTTGTTCACCTCGCTCAGGATCAGATGCAGCTTACAGCAGCAAAGCTTATTGACGGCGAGAACATGGATATCGTGTTTGGTACACAGCCATTAGATAGCGAAAGTGAATCGGCTGTTAAGGCTAATATCCTAAGCTACTCAAGGATAAGTACGATGTTGAAGAGGATGATTTCTGGTCAGCAGAAATTGAAGCTGTACCTGCTGGAAGAGCTAGAGAGGCAGGACTAGACAGAAGTCTTATCCTCGGTTACGGTCACGATGATAGATCTTGCGCATATGCTTCTGCTATCGCTCTCTTTGAAGTTGAGAATCCAAAGACCACTACTTGCGGACTCTTCGTCGATAAGGAGGAAATCGGCAGCTACGGTGCTACAGGTATGCAGTCTCACTTCTTCGAAGACATCGTCAGAGAGCTGTTAGATAGACTAGGAATCTACACAGAGCTAAATACAGCTCGTGTTCTAAGAAATTCTCGCATGCTCTCATCTGATGTAAGTGCAACTTACGACCCTATGTATGCTGACAAATTCAGCAAGAGAAACGCAGCCCTATTCGGTCGTGGAATTGTGTTCAACAAATATACTGGTAGCAGAGGAAAAGGTGGTTCTAACGATGCTAACGCTGAATACCTTGGTAAACTCAGAGCAATCATGCACAAGCATGATGTAATGTTCCAGTCTGCTGAGCTAGGCAAGGTAGATGTCGGTGGTGGTGGTACTATCGCATATATCTTAGCACTTTACGGAATGGAAGTTGTAGATAGCGGAATTGCAGTACTTAACATGCATGCTCCATATGAAGCAGTTAGTAAGTCCGATGTATACGAAGCATACAAGGGCTATAAGGCGTTCATTATCGAAGCATAGACTAATAATTCTGTGGATAGAGATAAGCTGCGATTGAATATCTACAATTTACTCACAACATAATTATCCCATAGCAGCTTATGTAAATCATGAAGAAACCCCGCCTCTAGCGAGACGGGGTTTTGTAATTGTTAATGATTAATCAGCTTGCCTATTCACACCTCTATTTACATAGGAAGTATGTAGCAAGTGATGAGCCTTCTCTCCTCCTGGAACTCCAAGATAATCATCGTACATCTTTATGATTACTGGATTCTCATGAGCCTTGCGTATTGGAGCATTCTTATCTAAAGTGTATAGCCCCTTCGCACGCTCTGCTCTAACGTCAAGGAAATTTCTAACCTGAGAATCAACATGTGGCTGTCCACCACCATTTACACAGCCTCCAGGGCAGCCCATGATTTCGATAAAGGTATAGTCTGCTTCTCCAGCCTTTATCTTTTCCATAATTGTCCTTGCGTTTGCTAGCCCGCTAGCAACAGCAACCTTAACCTTCTTGCCCTGTAAGTCGTATTCAGCCTCTTTTACGCCCTTTACACCACGAACATCTACGAAGTCGAGGTCTATTAGCTCTTCACCTGTAAGCTTCTCTACAGCAGTTCTAAGAGCTGCTTCCATTACACCACCAGTAGCACCAAAGATTACTCCAGCTCCAGTGTATTCACCGAGTGGATTATCGTATGGTTCATCTTCAAGCTGCATGAACTCTATACCTGCCATCTTAATCATCTTTGCAAGCTCACGAGTTGTAAGGGAATAATCAACATCCTGATATCCATCAGTACCCTGATTATCTCTTCCGAGCTCATGTTTCTTAGCAGTACACGGCATAATGCTTACAGAAACAATCTTATCCACTGGAATTCCCATAACATCAGCATAGTAAGACTTAGTAACAGCACCAAACATCTGCTGCGGCGACTTACATGTCGATAGGTTAGGAATAAGTTCTGGATAGTAATGTTCACAGAATTTAACCCAACCAGGCGAACATGATGTGATCATAGGAAGTACTCCGCCTCCCTTAACTCTCTCAACTAGCTCATTTGCTTCCTCAACGATAGTGAGGTCAGCCGAGAAGTTGGTATCGAAACTCTGTCAAATCCAAGTCTGTGTAGAGCTGCTGACATCTTTCCTTCAGCTTCTGTGCCGATTGGCTGGTCGAAGCACTCAGCGAGCGCAACTCTAGTTGAAGGAGCAGCTTGAACAACAACGAACTTATCTGGGTCTTCAATCGCTTCACTAACCTGAGTGATAGAATCCTTCTCGTATAGAGCTCCAACAGGACAAGCAACTATACACTGTCCGCAGTTTACGCAGCTGGTCTCAGCGAGAGGGATATTAAAAGTTGTTCCGACATAAGAATCAAATCCTCTATTATTAGCACCAATTACGCCGATACTTTGCAGATTAGTACATGCTCCGATGCAGCGACGACATAGTACACACTTGCTGTTGTCGCGAACGATAGACTTTGAGCTATCCTCAATTAATGAATGATTCTTTGCACCTTTATAGTACTCAGTATCATCTACTCCGTATCTCCTACATAGCTTGAGAAGTTCACAGTTACCACTTCTGAAACATCCGAGGCAGTCCATATTGTGATCTGATAGAAGTAGCTTTAAGTTCTTTCTTCTATATTCAACAAGCTTTGGCGTATTAGTACGTGCAACCATTCCGTCAAATACAGGGAACACACAAGCCGCCGCAAGTGCACGAGCACCCTCTACTTCACATAAGCACATTCTACATGCACCGATTTCATTTACATCTTTAAGATAACACAGTGTTGGGATATCAATTCCTGCGATGTGCGCTGCTTCGAGTAGCGTAGAACCTTCAGGAACATTAACCTCTATGTTATCAATTGTTACTTTAACATCTGACATATCGCTTCCTCCACTACTTTCTGATTATTGCACCGAATCTGCAGCTATCCATACATGCTCCGCACTTGATACATTTAACGCTATCAATCACGTGAGGTGTCTTAACTGCGCCAGAGATCGCATCAACTGGGCAGTTTCTAGCGCAGAGAGTACAACCCTTGCACTTATCTTCAATGATGCTGTACTTGAGCAGCTTCTTGCAGACACCAGCAGGACAAGTCTTATCCTTGATGTGTGCAACATATTCATCTCTGAAGAATCTCAGGGTTGAAAGAACTGGGTTTGGAGCTGTCTGACCAAGTCCGCACAGCGAGTTAGTCTGGATAAATCTAGCTAGCTCTTCAAGCTTTTCTAGGTCTTCAATCTCGCCTTTACCCTCAGAAATTCTAGTAAGAATCTCAAGCATTCTCTTGGTACCAACTCTGCAAGGTGTACACTTACCGCAAGACTCACTTACTGTGAACTCTAGGAAGAACTTAGCGATATCTACCATACAGCTATCTTCGTCCATTACAATAAGTCCGCCAGAACCCATCATACATCCGATGCTCTTAAGATTCTCGAAGTCGATTGGGATATCATAGTATGTGCTAGGTATACATCCACCAGAAGGTCCGCCAGTCTGAGCAGCCTTAAAGGTCTTACCATCCGGAACGCCTCCACCGATGTTCTCAACTACTTCACGAAGAGTTGTTCCCATTGGAACTTCAACGAGTCCAGTGTTATTAATCTTTCCGCCGAGAGCGAATACCTTGGTTCCTGGTGACTGTTCAGTTCCGAGAGAACTGAACCACTCTGGTCCCTTGTTAAATATCACTGGGATATTCGCATAAGTCTCAACGTTGTTGAGGATTGTTGGACATCCAAATAAACCCTTAACAGCTGGGAACGGTGGTCGTGGGTGTGGTTCTCCTCTATTTCCTTCGATAGAAGTTAGCAGAGCAGTTTCCTCTCCACATACGAATGCTCCAGCTCCTAGTCGAAGGTCTATGTCAAAATTAAACCCTGAACCAAATATGTCTTTACCAATCAGTCCATATTCTCTAGCTTGCTTTAGAGCGATTTCAAGTCTATTAACAGCAATTGGGTATTCTGCACGAACATAGATATATCCCTGATCAGCACCAATTGCATAGCCTGCAATAGCCATAGCTTCGAAAACTGAATGCGGATCTCCTTCTAATATTGAACGATCCATGAATGCACCAGGATCTCCCTCGTCAGCATTACAACATACGTATTTCTGGACTTCTCCTCTATTACCAGATGCAAACTTCCATTTCTTTCCTGTTGGGAATCCTGCACCACCACGGCCTCTGATGCCGCTATCGAGCACTGTCTGAATAACTTCATCTGGAGACATCTCAGTAACACATCTACCTAGTGCCTCATAGCCACCTGTAGCGATATATTCATCGATGTTCTCTGGATCTATAACTCCGCAGTTTCTAAGAGCAATTCTCTCTTGCTTGGTATAGAAGTCGGATTCTGTCATAGTCTTTGCAGGACTTCCGTCAGTAGTCTCTTCCTTGAGCATGTACTTATCTGCTGGAATGCCACCAACTATATGTTCATTTACAATAGCTTCCACTTTCTCAGGATCAACTTCTTCATAGTAAATAGTACCTGGGTGAACAACGACTACAGGTCCTTTAGCACAAAGGCCAAGACATCCTGTCTGAATAATTTTTACGTCATCCTGAAGTCCATGCTCGTTAAGGTGCTTTTCAAAAGCTTCAACAACATCTAAGCTGTGATTGGATGTACATCCTGTACCACCGCACACAAGTATATAATTCTTATGAACCTGTGCCCCTTCAACCTCTGCCGAGATAGTGGCTTCACCACCTAGTCTGAGATTGACTTGGCACATCATCTTATTTTTGATGGTCCTAAGTTCATTAAGCGATTTCATAATAACCCTCCATAGTCTACACAACGCTGCTTAGCGCATCATTTACAACAGAAAACTACTTGTATTTAGCAAGTACTTCCGGAATCTTGTCCGCAGTCATCTTACCATATACGTCTCCGCCAACAATAACTACTGGAGCAAGTCCACAAGCTCCTACACAGCGGCATGAATCTAAGGAGAACTTTCCATCTGGTGTGCATTCTCCATCACCAATCTTGAGTTCCTTGACACACTTGTCAAAGATATCTCCTGCACCCTTAACGTAGCATGCAGTACCGAGACAGACTGAAACTTCGTGCTCACCCTTGGGCGACATTGAGAACTGTGCATAGAATGTAGCTACGCCATACACCTTCTCCATCGGAAACCCTGTTCCATCAGAAATGATTTTCTGAACCTGATATGGGAGATATCCGTATATCTCCTGCGCTTTCTGCATTATTGGCATCAAGCACCCTTTCTCACCTTTGAGCTTGTCAATAACTTTCAGTAATTGCTGTTCCTGCTCAGGCGTGCCCTTGAATGGGACATTTGAAACCTTCATACTTAGAACCTCCTTCAACCAACCTAGTTAGTGATATTTAACAAAATTAAATCATATGTTTAATTTATTATATATATTAAATAAATTGATTGCAACGATAGTTATGAATATGACTATATATAAAAATCGTGCATTTCTGTACTGTTTCATCATAAATTATTCCATTAATTGTGATGAAATCCGCTCGCATTTGATAATTGTGTAACGTATAATATAGATAATTGGGGAAACCACGCAGTGCTTTCTAGGGAGGACAAAATGACTTTACTTGAAATAAATTCTATCATCGAAGGAAAGATTCTCACCAAGAATCCTGATTTAAATCTTGAGTTAGTTAATGCCTTTTCATCCGATGTAATAAGCCACATTGTGACATATGCTGGTGATAAGTCGATACTAATTACTGCAGTATATAACCCACAAATACTTAAAACCGCTGAAATGAAAGGAGTTCAGTGCGTTATTCTTATTGGAATTTATGAGCCAGAGCCATCACTTGTCGCTCTTGCAAATTCATTAGGGATAACATTGCTCCGTTCAACTTTCTCAATGTACGTTACATGTGGCAAACTTTATAGTAGCGGTTTACAGGGTGCATTCTAATATAAGGAGGACTTTATGATATATCCTAAATTTCCTGAACAAGGCTCGTCTCTCGGTATCTGTGCACCGAGTGCTGGAGTTGGTCGCAAAATTGAATTGTTTGATAAATCATTAGCAGCCCTCAAATTATCAGGTTTTGACATAATTGAAACTGCTAGTGTTAGAAACGATAATATAAGATCTGTTGATGCAAAGACTCGTGGTGAAGAGTTTAACTTCTTAGTACAAAACCCTGATGTGGAGATGATTATCTCCGCAGCGGGTGGTGATTATAATATCGAAATGCTTCCATACATAGATACGGAAACACTTGCCAACTACCCTAAGTGGATTGCTGGTGCAAGCGACCCTACTAATATTATGTACTATGTAACTACTAAGCTCGATATAGCTACGATGTACGGTTTTAATGCAGGTAGTTTTGACTGGGATACACTTCACGAGTTCCAGAATAATTCACTAAACTTATGCAAGGTAACACTATTAAGCAATATTCATTCGATAAGTACGATTCTAATACTGACTTTAGTATTCAGGATGTAATTCTAGATGGAGATGTCAATTGGCAACTATCGATTCCAGGTGTAGACGAGATAATAGATAAATCGTCCCCTTCTGATTCACCAAAACTAATAGTTGAAGGACGCCTTATTGGAGGCTGCATAGATTGTATTGCAAAGCTAATTGGAACACCTTTTGACGGAACTAGATCTTTTGTAAAAAAATATCCTCGTAAGATATGGTTCCTAGATAATTTTGCAATGACTTCATTCGACCTTTATCTTACGATGATGCAGATGAAGTATTGCGGATATTTCAAGGGCACTAAGGCGATACTCTTTGGAAGAACGATGTTTGGAGACAAATCCGATGATGAATACATCGCACAGCTACGTCAGGCCATTCCTGATATTCCATTTATCTGGAATGCAGATATCGGTCATGTAAAGCCATGCTTTACAGTGATAAATGGTGCATACGGCAGAGTTACATGTACACAGGGCAAGGGGACACTTGAGCAGGCGCTGGTGTGAATTGTTTAAGACAAAAATGCAAAAGGTAGATGCGTTTGCATCTACCTTGCCAATATTTAGGACTTATAACCCTAAAATCTTATAGCACATCGTTATGAATTAAAACGCTCATGTAAGCGCCCTTCTTAAATATCGATGTGCTTACGCCCCAGGCGATAGCTGAACAAGCTAGCTCATCAGCATTCTTTGACTTAATAGTTCTCGAAGTTAGGACGATTCCCTTCGGATATAGTTCAGCATCTAGATACTGATGTAAGCTGTCTGCAGAACCTGATTCAACAGCCTTGATTGAGCGACCAGGATTAGTATCCCACCACTCGCTTGGTTTAGAGAACGAACCATCCGCTCTCATCTCGCCTGAAGATAGATTCTGAGCACACACTTCTCTGAGTTTCTCCAGAGTCTCATCATCTATTACACCATCACTAATCGAATATGCATACATTGCACAAGCAACACCATCATCATCTAGTTCCTTGAGGAGGTATAGATTAGAGACACCTCTCTCCTTGAACTTCTTCCACTTAGCAGATACCTTCTTAAGACTTGCATCGCTATAAACAGATGAATTTCCGTCCTCAAGAGTGCGTCTTAGCTCTTCTAAGTTAACGTCCTTCTTTTCCCAGTTGTCGATAAAATTGATTCTTAGATCACTCATGTAACTTTACTCCTTTAAATCTTCTTGCCAACTAGCTAATGTTTCATTATCAAACACGATCATCGTGTCAGTAAACGGTTTTACTATGACCTCCGTATAAAAAGGTCCTTTTTTCTTGTAATATGCAGTTGCCCCAGAGCGGCTTTTTACTGAGAACTTTATCTCGTACTCCCCAGGCGGCATCAAAATGGATGGTGTTAAAATCTCATCTGAAAATAAGACTCCAGATGACCAATTCTCCCCATCAACAGAAAATGACATATCATAGAAATCACCATAACCATTATCAATTCTAAGATATACCTTTGATAGCTCCTTATCGCGCTTCATGCTCTTAATCATATTAAATGCTCTCTTGCGCCTAGTCTGCTTGTAAAACAAGAATCCTAAACTTATGAAGAACAATACTGACATTCCCACTGGTACAATCCAAGGTCTTTCGATTAAAAAACTCATTAATTAGTTCTCACTTTTCTTATTCTTATAAAATTGAGTTTGCAAAAAATTTCTAATAATGTCAAGGCTGCGAGGTTTTGGAAGTGTTAAATGTTTACGAGAATGCGGATTAGCAAAGTCGAGTATTGTTTTAAACTTCAAGTTACGCAGATTTTGTATAATCTGCCGAGTAAATGTAGTCTGCTTCCAATGCTCGCAGGTCACCTTATTGACAATCATCACAGTCTAATGCTAGAGGCGAATACAAAAGGCTGCGAGGTTTTGGAAGTGTTTAATGTTTACGAGAATGCGGATTAACAAAGTCGAGTATTGTTTTAAACTTCAAGTTACGCAGATTTTGTATAATCCGCCGAGTAAATGTAATCTGCTTCCAATGCTCGCAGGTCACCTTATTGACAATCATCACAGTCTAATGCTAGAGGCAAATACAAAAGGCTGCGAGGTTTTGGAAGTATTAAATGTTTACGAGAATGCGGATTAGCAAAGTCGAGTATTGTTTTAAACTTCAAGTTACGCAGACTTTGTATAATCCGCCGAGTAAATGTAATCTGCTTCCAATGCTCGCAGGCCACCTTATTGACAATCATCACAGTCTAGCGCTGTAGGCGAATACAAAAGGCTGCGAGGTTTTGGAAGTGTTAAATGTTTACGAGAATGCGGATTAGCAAAGTCGAGTATTGTTTTAAACTTCAAGTTACGCAGACTTTGTATAATCCGCCGAGTAAATGTGATCCGCTTCCAATGCTCGCAGGCCACCTTATTGATAATCATCACAGTCTAATGCTAGAGGCGAATACAAAAGGCTGCGAGGTTTTGGAAGTGTTTAATGTTTACGAGAATGCGGATTAACAAAGTCGAGTATTGTTTTAAACTTCAAGTTACGCAGACTTTGTATAATCCGCCGAGTAAATGCAATCTGCTTCCAATGCTCACAGCCTTTTGCTATTCGCCGATTCCTATGTGTCTCTTAAAATTCCCCACGATACTTTCACCATCTGACATCATCAGAAATGCGTTAGGATCCATATCGTGAACTAGCCCCTTTAGATGCTCAATCTCATATTTTGATACAAGCGTGAGAATTATTGTTACCTCATCTCCAGTAAAGGCTCCAGTACCTTTCCAACTCGTAACACCTCTACTTAGGTCTTCAGTAAGAACCTTTTCAATACCTTCTTTTTTTGTAATAATCAAAACTTCAGTCTTGATATTCTGGGTATGCATTCTATCGATGAACATAGCCTTGATAGCGGAATAAATGAAGGAATATACGGCAATTTCAACATTAAACAACACTAGGCAGCAACCATATACGGCAAAATTAACGATATTATTGAGAAGTCCTACACTGACATTAGGGTTCTTCTTTGACATACACACGGCTATAATATCTGGTCCACCAGTCGAGCTTCCACCTCTTAAAATCATACCTGTTCCTACTCCACCGATAACACCTGCCACAACGCACGCAGTCAAGTAATCATCTATATAAGGTACTTTTGGCACCGGAACAAGTGTTAGGCAGACAGATGAAATACCGATTGAGATCAAAGTCTTAGTCGCAAACTTAAAACCTGCGGAGCGATATGCATATATGAACAGTGGGATATTTATCAGGAAGTAAATGACGCCTGTAAAATCATGTCCGTAAATCATCGCAACTCCGGTGTTAGCCGTGACTAGATGTCTGACGATCTGTGATATTCCGAGGAATCCGCCATTATACAGATGCATCGGAGTAATGAGAAGATTTATGCTGAAAGCATAAATCAAGTTGCCAAGGATCATCAATATGGTGCTTGATAACCCGTTCCATTTGTCTTCAAATTTATTAAACCAGTTCATTTCAAAAAATTTATGGTGAAGCATCCCATATAGGATGCTTCACCTTTAGTTACTATTTACGATTCTTGATGGTTGCCTGTGCAGCAGCAAGTCTAGCGATTGGTACTCTAAATGGTGAGCAAGATACGTAGTGAAGTCCAATCTTGTACATGAACTCAATAGTATCAGGATCTCCACCGTGCTCTCCGCAGACACCAAGTTTGATGTTTGGTCTAGTCTCTTTTCCACCTTCACAAGCCATCTTAACGAGCTTACCGATACCTCTCTGATCTAGAGACTGGAAAGGATCTCTCTCCATAATACCGTCATTAATGTACTCTTTAATGATATTGCCAGTGTCATCACGTGAGAATCCGAATCCCATTTGTGTTAGGTCATTAGTACCGAATGAGAAAAATTCAGCATCCTCAGCAATTTCATCTGCAGTGAGAGCAGCTCTAGGAATCTCAATCATTGTACCTACCATGTACTCAAGTTCCATACCAGCCTTTCAAAGCACTTCTTAGCTGTCTCATCGATAGTATTCTTAACAAAGTGTAGTTCTTTGATGTTTCCAACTAGAGGAACCATGATTTCAGGCTTAATCTTATATCCCTTCTCTTGAGCTACTTCAAGTGCAGCTGTGAGGATAGCCTCTGTCTGCATCTCAGCAATTTCTGGATATGTAATGGCAAGACGGCAGCCTCTGTGTCCGAGCATTGGATTGAATTCGTGAAGCTCAAGCGTTTTCTTCTCAATCGCTTCCTTTGTAATACCAAACTGCTCTGAAAGCTGATTTACATCTGCCTCTGTCTTAGGTAGGAACTCATGTAGAGGCGGATCGAGAAGTCTGATAGTAACTGGTCTCTCACCCATTACCTCATATAGACCCTTAAAGTCACCTTTCTGATATGGAAGAAGGCCTGCAAGAGCTTCTCTTCTCTCAGACTCAGAATCAGCAAGTATCATTCTTCTAATCTTAGGGATTCTCTCATCCTCAAAGAACATGTGCTCAGTTCTACAGAGTCCGATTCCCTCAGCTCCAAACTCAAGAGCCTGCTTAGCATCTCTTGGGTTATCAGCATTAGCTCTTACACCAAGGTTTCTAGCATCGTCAGCCCACTTCATGATAGTTCCAAAGTCACCAGATAGCTCAGGTGAAACTGTCTTGATAGCTACGTCATAAACGCTTCCATCAGTACCATTAATAGAAATTACATCTCCTTCATGATACTCTTTACCATTAACAACCATCTTCTTAGCAGACTCATATACAGCAACTGCACTGCAACCAGCAACGCAGCACTTACCCATTCCACGGGCAACTACAGCAGCGTGAGATGTCATACCACCTCTTGCTGTAAGGATACCCTGTGCAGCTACCATTCCTGCAAGGTCTTCTGGAGAAGTCTCTTCTCTAACAAGAACAACCTTCTTGCCTGCTGCGGCAGCTTCAGCAGCATCGTCTGCGCTAAATACGATTTCACCACAAGCAGCTCCTGGTGAAGCCGGAAGTCCCTTTGCAACAGCAGTTGCGCTTGCAAGCTCTGCTCCGTCAAACGTTGGGTGAAGAAGCTGGTTAATCTGGTCAGGCTCGATGCGAAGAATAGCAGTTTCCTTATCGATTAGACCTTCCTCAACCATGTCTACGGCAATCTTAACAGCCGCAGTAGCTGTTCTCTTACCATTTCTAGTCTGCAGCATGAAGAGCTTGTTGTCTTCAACAGTGAACTCCATATCCTGCATATCCTTGTAATGCTTTTCTAGAATCTCAGCAACTGACTCGAATTTCGAGTATACTTCTGGAAAAGCTTGCTCCATCTCGGAGATTGGCTGAGGTGTTCTGATACCAGCAACAACATCCTCTCCCTGAGCATTAACGAGGAATTCACCGAAAATCTTGTTCTCTCCATCTACAGGGCTACGTGTAAACGCTACTCCTGTTCCAGATGTCTCACCAGTATTACCAAATACCATGGACTGAACGTTTACCGCTGTTCCGAGCGATGCCGAAATGTTGTTAAGCTGTCTGTATAGAATAGCTCTATCGTTATTCCACGAACGGAATACAGCCTGAATAGCTTCCATCAACTGATCTTTAGGATTCTGAGGGAAATCTCTGCCAAGTTCCTTCTTAACTAAAGCCTTGTAGTCTTCAATGATTGACTGTAAATCTGTTGGAGATAAATCAACGTCAAACTCCGCCCCAACAGCTTCCTTCTTACCATCAAAGATAAGGTCAAATTTTGCTTTTGGAATCTCAAGAACTACGTCTCCAAACATCTGAATAAATCTTCTGTAGCTATCGTATGCAAATCTCTCGTTTCCTGTCTTTGCAGCAAGTCCCTTTACAGACTCATCGTTAAGACCTAGGTTTAAGATAGTATCCATCATACCAGGCATTGAAACAGGTGCACCAGATCTAACAGATACGAGAAGCGGATTCTCAATATCACCAAAAGACTTACCCATTACATGCTCTAGTTCAGCGAGATGATCGTAAACTTCCTTAACAATTTCTTCGGATAGAACTCCGCCCTTGTCAAGATAGTCTTTACAAGCATCAGTTGAAATAGTGAATCCAAATGGTACCGGCAGACCAATCTTGGTCATTTCAGCAAGGTTTGCACCCTTACCACCTAGAACGCTCTTCATGTCCTTAGAGCCTTCATTAAAAGAATAAACAAATTTTTCCATGGCATTTCTCCTTAGTTAAAACTGCAATTTGTTTTCTATATATTCCCTAACGTCGGAAAGAGGTAGACGAATCTGCTCCATCGTATCTCTATCGCGTATAGTGACAGATTTATCAGTTTCTGTGTCAAAGTCAACACAGATTGAGAAAGGCGTTCCTATCTCATCTTCTCTTCTATATCGTTTACCGATTGAACCAGCAGCATCGTACTCAACATTAAATATTTGCTGAGCTCCTCATAAATCGGTGTAGCCACATCTTCTAGTTTCTTAGATAGCGGCAGAACTGCAACTGTATAAGGTGCTAGTGCAGGATGTAGTCTTAGAACAACTCTTGTATCTTCATTTCCCTTTCCATCAACCACAGTTTCTTCATCGTATGCATCGATGAGGAAAGCAAGAGCAACTCTGTCAGCTCCAAGGGATGGCTCTATACAGTAAGGGACGTATCTCTCGTTAGTTTCAGGATCTAGATAACTCATATCCTGTCCTGAGTGCTCCTGATGTCTAGTGAGGTCAAAATCTGTTCTATCTGCTATTCCCCATAGCTCGCCCCAACCAAATGGGAACAAATACTCTAGGTCTGAGGTTGCATTACTGTAGTGTGAAAGTTCTTCCTGCTCATGATCCCTAACACGGATATTATCCATGTTCATACCCAGATTCTTGAGAAAATCTATCGAATATTGCTTCCAGTATTCAAACCATTCAAGGTCAGTACCTGGCTTACAGAAGAACTCTAGTTCCATCTGCTCAAATTCTCTAGTTCTAAAGGTGAAGTTCCCCGGGGTAATCTCGTTACGGAATGACTTTCCAATCTGGGCTATACCAAACGGAACCTTCTTACGGGAGGTTCTCTGCACATTCTTAAAATTAACAAAGATACCCTGTGCAGTCTCAGGTCTTAGGAAGATTTCTGACTTGGAATCTTCAGTTACACCCTGGAATGTCTTGAACATCAGATTGAACTTTCGAATACCTGTATAGTCAGACTTTCCACACTCAGGGCATGTAATCTTGTTATCGGCGATGTACTTCTCCATCTCCTCATTGCTCCAGCCATCACAAGTAATCTGATTGCCTTCCTTCTCTAGAATATAATCCTCAATAATCTTATCTGCTCTAAATCTAGCTTTGCAGCTCTTACAATCGATAAGCGGATCTGAAAATCCACCGACATGACCAGATGCAACCCAAACTTCTGGATTCATCAAGATAGCAGCATCAATTCCAACATTGTACTTGGACTGCTGAACGAACTTGCTCCACCAAGCTTTCTTTACATTATTCTTGAATGTAACTCCAAGAGGACCATAGTCCCATGTATTGGCTAGGCCACCATAAATCTCTGATCCAGGAAAAATATATCCTCTGTTCTTAGCCAGAGCAGTAATTTTCTCCATAGTTACAGCTCTATCTGGCTGAACTACACTCTTATCAATTGCCATACGTTATACCTGTCCTATCTTAAAAATATTTCTGCTATTTTCCGCAATTTAGCGGTAGTAACTACTTATCTTCTGCCTCTACCTTTGCAGTGTCTTCGTTATCTACAAATACGTTTCCAGGCTGATCTGGACCAAGATTTTCAATATCTAGGTCATAGTACTCATCTACACCTTCAGCCAGATCACTCTCGGAGAAATCAAACTCATCGTCCTTACTACGCTTCTTTAGAATCTCGCTACCCTTACGCTTTAAATCAGATAGATTAACATTTTTCTTTACCTGATCAAATGTGTCGAAGCTCTTGTCCTTAAGGTCTTCAAAAGTATCTTGACCCTTGAGTCTTATATCGTTATAAAGCTCACTGTCTTTAATCTTATCTACGGTTTCACTACCAGCACTTTTTGCACGGCTATACTGAGCCTTAACTTTACCGTTAACATCAGTAACCTCACCCTTATCGTTTACAAATTCGACATTACAGTTGAAGCCTGCTGCAGCAACTAGCCCGAGAATCATTCCCCAAGGCGCTATAACTACACCAAGAATACCAACTGTAAGCGGTAGGTTAACGATTACATCTTCACCCTTCTTGATGATGATACGTGACATATTTCCCTTTTCAGCAGTCTTCTTGAGACGAGCAAAGAGTTCATTGCCGTATAGGTTTTCATCCTTTGAACCATCTGTTTCGCTAGTCTCCTCAATGAGTATAATCGCATCAACTACACTTCCATTAGACTCTTCAAGCGCACTTTTTGCCTCTCTGTAGCTAACCCCTGTTCTGTCCTTCACTAATTCAATCTTTTCTAATGTGATTTCCATAGCATCCTCCTTTTTAAACTTGGCGACTGAAGCTATAAAATTAGTTCATCGTCAAAAATGTCAACATCTAAGTAATACTTCAAATATTCCGATAAAATTCTTTGTAATCCTGCAGATACCCCTGGCTTTAGAGACACTTTTTCAAAACTTGAAAGAGGTCTTTTTGCAAAGTAATCTAACACTTCAACTATATCAAAATCAGGTTTGAAAATCAACGCAACATCACGTATATCAAGCCTTGTGTAGCAATCCTCACATAAAATGCCGCCACCGCCAACTGAAAAGTATTTCACCTTACCACTTTCTTCAGCTCTAATATCTTGAAGTGGTTTACCACAGCTAACGCATTGCTTTACATCTGGCATAACACCATTAAGCGCCAATGACTTTACTATAAACGCATAGAAAAGCGTCATATAATTGCCTTTAGCGTTAGTAATCGACTCCATGAACTCGATTGCCATGTCAAAAAGCCTAGGTCTAAGTTGCTCCTCTTCAGTCGTTTTATCTATGTACTCAAGAAGCTTTGAAGCAACCATATATCTGTCTATGTCTTCGCCAATCGAGTAGTAGCTCTTCTTTACATCCGCATTATTGATATTGAAATAATTTCGTCCCTTAAATATATCGTATTCTGCAAACGTAAACGGTCTAATAGCAAGAGCTACACGTCCTTTAGCTCGCTCGTTAATACTTGTCCCCGCAGTTATCTTGCCATGACTCCTTGTAAAAAGTGTAATAATTCGCCTATTATTGGCGATTTTATTTTGCCGTAGCACTATACCCTCTGTATTAATCAGCATCCCTATTCGTCCTTATATCCCAGATTCTTGATAACTCGATCTGAGTCGCGCCAACGCTCTTTTACTTTTACCCACAGAGACAGGAATACTTTAGTACCCAGAAGCATTTCTATTTCTTCTCTAGCGCTTTTCCCAACTCCTTTGAGCTTACGACCGCCCTTGCCTATGATAATGCTCTTATGTGAGGTGCGCTCACAGCAAATTACTGCGCCGATTTCTGTAATCCTTGGTTTTTCGTCATACGACTCAATCTCTACGAATACTCCATGAGGAACCTCTTGGTCTAGATACTGGAGAAGCTTCTCTCTAATGATTTCACTAACAATGAATCTCTCCGGATGATCAGTCGCCATATCTTCTGGATAGTACATAGGTCCTTCAATCATATAGTTCGACAAACACTTCATGAGCCTATCAACATTAGTGTCCTGCAATGCAGATATTCCAAATATTTCATCAAATAAACCACTCTCATCATACTTGTTATATAGTTCAAAATAGGCTTCTGGACCAATTAAGTCCATCTTGTTAATAGCTAACACTTTCTTAGTCTCTGACTGCGATAGCATATCCAGTATGTACTGATCTCCTTTGCCAAACTTCTTCGTTCCATCGACAATCAGTAGAACTACATCTACACCACCAGCCGTATTGAGTGCAGTCTCGTTAATCGCTGCTCCCAACTTATTCTTTGGTTTATGAATTCCCGGAGTATCTAGAAAAATCATCTGTATGCCACGTCCCTCATCGTACTCGAGATCCGTGTAAATACCCGTAATCCTATTTCTCGTCGTCTGCGGTTTATCCGAGGTGATAGCAATTTTCTCACCTAGTACATTATTAAGAAGTGTGGATTTCCCTGCGTTAGGTCTTCCGATTATTCCAATAAAACCTGATTTCATTAGTTCTCCATTCATTTTGATAGCAATACTTCCAGTTCTTTTATGTTTATGAGAACACAGAAACTTACTGCTTAGTAACTTAATTAAAGAATCGCCTATCTTAAGATGTCTAGTGCCGTCATGATTTTTTCTTCATGTGCCCGCATCAATGACTTATCTTCTTCCTCCATGTGATCATATCCTAGCAGATGAAGTATACTGTGCACGAAGAGGTATGTAACTTCGCGTCTAATGGATGTTCCATACTCCTTCGATTGACGTTCTGCTTGGTCAAGGCAAATAACCACATCACCTAGCGGAATATCTACGAGTGCCTCATCACCTTCTATTTCCGCAAGAATTTCATCAGTGCTTTCGAACTGCGGAAATGACAATACGTCAGTGACCTTGTCTATGCCACGAAAATCTCTATTAATGTCCTTTATTTCATCCTCTGAAACAAGGGACACACCAATGTATAGTGGCAACTCCAACGCTCTATCAAGCGCTTCTTCACTCATCTCACCGAGCAGCTCTGAGGATATTAGGTAGACTGCGGCCTCATGAATCAAATCTTTATCGATGCGTTCATCTATATCAGCATCACCATATACAGCATCACTGTAGTTGATATCTAAAATCATCGTTTACTCCCACCACGTCTGACATTCGTTCCGGAATTATTCGAGTCTTCATAATCACTATAAGCCTTTATAATCCGCTTAACAAGCTCGTGCCTAACTACGTCCACCTCAGTCAAGTAGCTGAATTCGACACCTTCCACACCAGATAGAACACGCTTTGCCTCAACAAGACCGGACCCCGCGCCCTTCGGTAAATCTATCTGTGTAATATCTCCAGTTACAACGACTTTTGAATTGAAGCCCATACGAGTTAAAAACATCTTCATCTGTTCACGCGTAGTATTCTGTGCTTCATCGAGTATGATAAATGAATTGTCGAGTGTACGACCTCTCATATAAGCTAGAGGTACAACCTCGATAACCCCACTTTCCTTGAGCCTAGCAGCCGTCTCTTGCCCAACTATCTCAAATATAGCATCGTATAGAGGTCTAAGATATGGGTCAACCTTATCCTGAAGGTCTCCTGGCAAGAAACCGAGGCTTTCGCCCGCCTCTACAGCAGGTCTAGCCAATATTATTCTCTCTACTTCTTTATTTTTAAGGGCATTAGCAGCAAGAGCGCATGCTAAATACGTTTTTCCTGTTCCCGCTGGACCAATGCCAAAAACCATGTCATTCCTTCGAATAGTGTCGATGTATCGTTTCTGCCCCTTAGTCTTTGGCCTAAGCGGCTTCCCCCTATGCGTGTAGCAGATTACATCATTTACCTGCTCTCTAGCATCAAAACTCTCGCCTTTCTGTTCAAGATCAATCAGGTAGTTCACTCTGCGCACATCGATTTCTGGCTCAACTCGTAGATTCTCAACCATTCTATTGATTATATTTGCCGCCTTAATATTACCCGTTCCTTTAATAAAAAGCCCGTCATCTCGCATTACGATTGACGTGCCTGTAGCCTTTTCGACCTGCTTGATATTAGCATCAAGTGTGCCAAAAAGCTGTTCTCTATTAATATCCTCTGGAATCTCAAATCTAACTATTTCTTTACTCTTATCCATGCACTTTTCCTTTGCAAATATTACTTATTATTATAGCTTTTTTAAGCCTTCATTACAACGGAATGATACTTTCCATTCATTTGTATTTTTCAATAATTAACAAAGAAAAAACAGGGCGTACGCCCTGTTAATTACATATTGATAGTTATTTGCTGAGGTATTCCTTAACCATTTTAGATACGAGAGAGCCATCAGCCTTGCCATGTAGCTTAGACATAGCAGTCTTCATCATAACGCCCATGCTCTTCATGCTGCGTTCTATTCCCTCTTCGTCTGCAATCTTTTCAACTGCAGCAAGGATTTCCTCTTCAGACATCTCCTCAGGGAGATATCTCTCGAGAACCTCTATTTCTTTCTTATAACCATCTAACAAGTCTGTCCTTCCAGCCTTCTCGAAATCAGCTAGCGCATCTCTACGCATCTTGAGCTGCTTCTTGATGATTGGAACGATGTCGGCGTCATCCTCAAGTGCGACCTTCTGATCTACTTCGTGCTGCTTAATAGCGGCTCTAACAAGGTTGACGGTCTCCTTGGTGGTGACGTCGTGTTCCTTCATAGCTGTCTTATAATCAGCCATCAACTGTTCTTTCAAACTCACGCTCTTCACCTCCTAAGACTTAAAACTTTCTTGCCTTCTTTCTGGCAGCTTCAGACTTCTTCTTACGCTTTACGCTTGGCTTCTCGTAATGCTCTCTCTTTCTGAGTTCGGACATTACTCCATCACGTGCACAAGATCTCTTAAATCTCTTGAGCGCGCTTTCCAAGCTCTCGTTTTCTCTAACGGTAACCTGTGCCATATTACTAATTCACCTCCTGCCATTTCAGAGTGTTATGGACAAGCTTCGTCATAACGGATTGATTATAACATTTTCACTCGCTTAGTACAAGAAATAAAAAAGCGGAAGCCACTTTAGACTTGACCTTATGCAAGTGACTTCCACGATTATTCAAATTACCTATAGCTTCCTAAAAAAGATTCTCCACTATATCACTGGCCATCATCTTTCTTCTAGCATCTTCACCAGTGTCAAGCTATCCGCAGCATTGCCATGAATCATAACTCCGTACAAAAGGCTGTTATTAAGACTATTACCTTGTGCTATAAGCGAAGCGATGGTGCCTGCAAGCACGTCTCCAGAACCTGCAGTAGCAAGGCCTGAATTACCAAGTGTATTTAGGAATAGCCTCTGGTCGTTACCGTTCAGAAGCGATATCAGAGATACGTCAGACTTCATCACCATGCTCACGTTATAATGCTGCGAGAACTTCTTGATAAATCCAATTCTGTTCTTATCAATAACCTTTATGTCCTCATCGCAAAGCCTAGCCATCTCTCCAACGTGCGGAGTTATAACACAGCTTGCTCTTCTCTTGCGGAAGGGCTTGAGATTTCGTGCGATAATATTGAGTGCGCCTGCATCGATTACTAGCTTTATCTCCATTGCAAGCAGCTGCTTAACGAGAATCCTGCCTGTCGAATCTTCTTTTAGACCAGGTCCGATAAGGACAACATCAACGGAACCGACAAAATCTGTCATAGCACCAGCTATATCATCGTTCTTATATGGTACGACTACAGCCTCAGGTATCGCAACATTAAAATACCCAACATACTTATTAGGGCAGAATATCTTAACCAGACCACATCCACACCTATAGGCAGCCTTGGCCGCCAGCATGCTAGCTCCCATCATCGCATTAGGGCCAACCACAATTCCAACCGAACCAAAAGTACCCTTATGGGAGCGTTCTTCACGCGGAACTAGAGCAAGATGCCTCGTATCATCTAAAAATTTCTTATCACATATAAAGAGCTTATCATCGATTGTAGAATAACCGGCTTTGATTATACCAATATCTATTAATTTAACTTCTCCTGATACGACTCTTCCTTCACCAAAGAACATTCCTGTTTTGTAATTCCCGAATGTCACTGTGAGATCAGCCTTAAACACAGCATCCATGATGCCGCCGGTCGTGCCATTAAGTCCTGAAGGAATATCGATAGCAACCTTGAAGCCTGACTTCGTATTTAAATACTCGATAAACTTAGCAAAGTTAGCGCCAAATCTCCTATTTAGTCCAATTCCAAAAATACCATCTATAATTACATCGTAACGTTGCTGTAGAATCTTAAGATCATCTCTTGAACCCAACCCGTACATCCTAAAGGATTTGCTCATAGACGTTAAAATTCTTAGTTGGTCAGTGAATGCACGCGAAACCTTGCTTCTATCTCCAACGAAGTAGACATTGACAACATAGCCAAGATGAATTAGCCATCTAGCCACACAGAGACCATCTGCACCATTGTTGCCATGACCAACGACTACGAGCACTTCGGTGTCTTTATCAGAAAAGCGAGAAATAATCTCATTAACAAGTCCCCCAGCAGCATTCTCCATAAGAACTGCGCTTGGTATCCCCTTGCCAATCGTATATTCATCCATGTAACGCATAGCCTTCGCCGTCAATGCATACATAAAAGCCCCTCTTCCTATTACGACATAGTTTGCTTAAATTATAGCATTTTAACAAAGCTCCTTCAATAATTCTAAGGAGCCCAATATGTATTATTTACAAATTTTATGCAATATAGTAGCATAGTTGCATATATTAACAATTAGGCAGGAGAAGAAAATTGGCACTTACAGAGCAGCAGATGCGCGAGATAATAATCGCAGACAGGCGCAAGAAAAAAATACGTAGACGTCGTAGACGCAAATATACATTTTTCATATCGCTCTTCTTAGTTCTATTTTTTGTGATCGGACTATACCGTAATAGAGACGTACTCGCCCCACCAAAGCTTGATCGCGGAGTAATTTTCATCGATCCTGGTCACGGTGGACATGACCCAGGTTCTCAAACCAAGTCTCGAAAAGAAAAAGATGATACGCTTCGTATAGCACTACAAATAAAAAAAGAACTTAACAAGAAAAACTTTAAGGTCTATCTAACTCGTGAGAATGATAGCTTTACCGAGAGGATCAAAATTGGAAAAATGGCTAATAGAAAAAAAGCCAAGCTTATGGTCTCAATTCATAGAAACAAAGCTGGAGACCCTAGAGCTCAAGGTGTAGAGGTCTTTCTTCCAAAGGATAATAATCCCAAAAGCCGATATCTCGGCAAACAGATTATGAAGCAGCTGCATGATGAAGGCTTTGCAAAAAGACGCGTGCGTTCAGGAACACTCGTTAGCGAAAACAACGAGTACGACGAACTCAGTATCAATAAAATGCCTTCTTGCCTAGTTGAGATTGGTTTTATCAGCAATAAGCACGATAACAAGTTATTCGACAAAAACTTGATAGGGAATGCAAAAGCTGTAGCAGATGCGATTGAAAAGACTTATTCTCATTACTACGAGAAAGATAAGAAGTCTAAGAAAGACAAATAGAAAGCAAAGAACTCGATTCAGCTGAATCGAGTTCTTTTTTATGCAACGATATTCTATACATATAAATGTCAATGTTAGTATCAGCTAGATATTTTTGTGAATCGAGCTCTAGCCTCTCATAGCCGCTGACTTCTCCGTAGCTGCATTGGCACCTTCGATTACCGCGCTTCTGAAGTTGTTTGCTTCGAGTGTGCGAACAGCCGCGATAGTAGTTCCTGCTGGTGAGCACACCATATCCTTAAGTTCACCCGGATGCTTGCCAGTTTCCATAACCATCTTAGCCGCGCCATATACTGTCTGTGCAGCGAATTCATAGGCCTGTCTTCTAGGCATGCCTCCAACCACTGCCGCATCAGCAAGAGCCTCGATGAATAGGAATACATAAGCTGGTCCACTGCCACTAATTCCAGTGACTACGTCAAATAGATTTTCTGGTATAATTTCAGCCTTTCCAAAGGCAGACAGGATACTAAGAGTAGTCTTAGTTTCTTCTTCACTTACGAACTCATTTGGGCATGCTGCCGACATGCCTTCACCAACCTGAGCTGGTGTATTTGGCATTACGCGAACGAGTTTTACGTTTTTGTCACCGAAAGCTTTACCAAGATAGTCTAGTGTCACACCTGCTCCAATCGAGATGAACACGTGATTATCCTTTACATGATCCTTTATTCCCTCGATTACCGGTGCATAATACTGCGGTTTTACAGTTAAGAATACGTAGTCGCATTTTTCAAGTACATCTAGATTATTGTCAGTAACCTCTACTCCATTCTGTTCCTTAGTTTTAGTTCTTCCAAACTCAGTTGGATCTGCACCAATGATGTCTTCGGGTTTGCAGACTCCAGCGCTGATGATGCCTCCCATCATCGCATTCGCCATAACTCCTGTGCCGATAAAGCCTATTTTCATTTCTGCCTCCTAACGCACGCAAATACTATAGGTAAAGTGATATTAGCTGGATTGGCGCAGTCTCACGCCAATCCAGTTAAGGTGTAATTATTTAGAATACACTGCGCATAGTCGCTTCACGTATCTATTATACATCGAAATTGCTTCTATACACGGTTTATCCCTCTTAGCTGAAGGATTGCTCAGTTCTATTGATAATCTCATCCTGAAGTGGCTTATCGAGGTTACGGAAGAAGTCACTGTATCCAGCTACTCTTACGATTAGATCCTTGTATTCCTCAGGGTTCTTCTGCGCCTCGATTAAAGTTGCTCTATCGATGATATTGAACTGAATGTGGTGTCCATCCATAGCGAAGTATGAACGAACAAGGTCAGCCATGTGAGCTAGTCCCTCTTCACCAGCCACTACATCAGGAGTGAACTTCTGGTTTAGAAGAGTACCACTTGTTGCGAGGTGATCCATCTTAGCGCAGGACTTGATTACAGCTGTAGGACCGTTTACATCGGCAGCCTTCTCTGGGGAAATTCCCTCAGATACTGGTTTGTGTGCCTTACGTCCATTTGGAGTTGCGAGTATAACATCACCGAAGTATACGTGGCAAGTTGTAGGCAGCATGTCGATTCCGTACTTTCCGCCCTTCATATTTGGTCTGCCAACGATTGTATCGTGATATAGGTCAAAGATCTGCTTCATAACATCATCAGCATAGTCATCATCATTTCCGTACTTAGGAGTCTTCTCAGTTACGAGGCTATAGATATAGTCGTATCCTTCAAAGTTGTGCTCCATAGCTTCGATAAGCTCGTCCATAGTGAAGTTCTTCTCATCAAATACATTGTACTTAACAGATGTTAGGCAGTCTGTAACTGTTCCGATTCCTACACCCTGGATGTAGTTTGTGTTGTAACGAGCACCACCAGCATTGTAGTCCTTAGCATTTGAGATACAATCGTTAGTTACTACAGAAAGTAGAGGTGCTGGCATGAACTCAGCATAGATTCGCTCAATGATGTTGTTACCGTATATCTTGATGTTTACGAAGTACTCTAGCTGCTTCTTAAACGCATCCCATAACTCCTCGTAAGTCTTGAAATCTTTAGCATAGCCAAGTTTTAGACCTAGCTGCTTGCCGGACACCTGATCATATCCGTTGAACAGTGTCATCTGGAATATCTTAGGAATGTTCATATAACCTGTAAGGATATATGCTTCACTTCCCCATGCTCCAGTCTCAACACATCCAGAAGAACCGCCGCGACGAGCATCTTCGAGTGTCTTTCCTGCATTTATCAGCTCCATAATCTGAGCTTCTGTGTTATAAAATGCTGGCTGTCCCCAACCCTTTCTTGAAATCTCACAAGCTCTCCTTAGGAATCTCTGAGGAGTCTTCTTGCTGATTGTTACGTTTGAGTTAGGCTGTACAAGCTTCATATCATCCATACAGTCAAGGATTAGATAGCTAACTGCGTTAACACCGTTCTCTCCAGTTGGTGTAACTCCACCAGTGTTGATGTTAGCGAAGTCTGTGTATGTTGCACTCTCCTTGAGTGTAATTCCTACCTTTACTGGAGCTGGCTGGTTATAGAACTTAACCCATAGGCACTCTAGAAGCTCAAGAGCTTTCTCATCATCGAGAATACCTGCTTCAGTATCTGCTTCATAGTACTTGATGAGGTGCTGGTCCATTCTGCCAGGACTGAATGCGTCCCAAGGATTTAGCTCTGTAGTAACAGCAAGGTGTGTAAACCAGTACAGCTGGATTGCCTGCCAGTAAGTCTGTGGTGCGTGCGCAGGAACAACTTCGAGGTTCTTAGCAATTTGCAATATCTCAGCCTTTCTAACTGGATCTGTTTCTGCTTCAGCCTTCTCGAGGGCAAGCTTGTGATATCTCTCACCGAGGATGATTACCGCATCACAGCAGATATCCATAGCTTTTAACTCTTCGTTCTTATCATAAGCTTCAGGATCGTTCATCCAGTCTAGCTTATCCATTGTTTCCTTAATTTTAGCCTTATAATTCATGTATCCAGTAGTGAATACCTGCTCTCCACCGCAAGTGTGTCCAGGGCCTCTCTGCTCCATAAACTCTGTGAATACGCCTGCTTCGTAGCACTCATGCCACTCTGGCTTCATCGATGCTAGAATCTTCTCGCGGATAGTTCTTCCTTCCCAGAAAGGAATGATTTCCTTCTTCTGTAGTTCTCTATCCTCTACCGTAGTATGGAATGAAACGAGCTTTCTGTCGCTCATTACAATCATATCTTCTTCACTGTGGCAGCATAGTTCAGGAAATGTAGGCGATGCCTGAGGGTCCTTACCCTTCTCACCTACGATAAGCTCTCCATCTCCAAAGTAAAGCGTCTTCTTGGAGAAATACTCTTTGAGAACCATAGCTCTCATTACAGGGATTGAATACTTTCCATCGTTCTCTCTGTAGAAATCTGTCTCAATCTTAGCTCTTTCGAGATCGATGTGTACCGGTGTATTTACACTGATGTCCCTTAACTTCTGAATCCTCTCATTCATACCGTGTGTTGCCATTGCTATCCTCCTATCTTGGTATTAATAAAACCAGCTTTTATAAATAGTTTAGCGAACTTTTCCATCTCTTCCTTGAACGGCGCATGCAGTTCACGTCCCTCATACACCATTCCAATCTTCGAATACTTCGGAACACCTGCGTCGTGATAAGGTAAAAGGTTGATTTTAGCAGGATGTATTCCGTTATCTTGCAGGAATTTTATAGTATCCTGCATGTTTTTCTCATTGCCATTAACTTCTTTGATGACCGGGATTCTTACATAGATCCTTGCTCCGTCCTTAGAAAGTCTTACGAGATTGTCGAGGATCTTCTCGTTGCTAACTCCAGTGTATTTCTTATGGAGTTCATCATCCATGCACTTGAGATCGTATAAGAACGTATCTGTGTATGGAAGGATTTTGCTTAGTCTCTCATATGGAACATATCCGCATGTATCGATAAAAAGCGAAATTCCATTGCGTTTTAGTTCCTTAGCTATAGTGAGCAGATAGTCTATATCCATCATCATCACTTCGCCGCCCGAGAGTGTTACGCCACCACCTGACTCTTCGTAGAACATGAGATCCTTCATGAGTTCTTTTACAAGAGCCTTAGGTTCATAGTCCTTACCCATTACCTTCCGAGCTGAAGTTGGACACATCTTACTACACTTGTCGCAACGGTCACACTTGCTAGCATCAGTAAAAGCCTTTCCGTTCACAATGCTAATTGCTCCTGTATGACATACACTGATGCATGAACCGCATCCTACGCACTTCTCACTGTCAAACTCAACCTCCGGATTATAGCACTGTGTCTCCGGGTTGTGACACCACGTGCAGTGTAGCGGACAACCTTTAAAGAATACGGTGGTCCTTATACCATCTCCATCGTGTATCGAAAACTTTTGAATGTTAGTAATCGCCTTCATGTCTCAATCACCTTCTAATATTTTTAGACTGCGTTCTAAATTTAATATAACCATAACATTATGATAAAACCTTGTCAATCTATTTTGTTAATTATTTTTCGGAATTTTGCAAAAAAAAGATGGATACATTCCACTTGATAAAATCATGTTTGAATATATCCCTTGTTTATTTATACCACCTTTATAAAAATAAGTGGCATACTATCCTTATTAATCTATAATTCTAGTTGATTTCTATACTGTCCAGTGCTTCATGTAGGCTCTTCAACTCTAGATAGTTTCGCACTACAAATACTAGACATACTATATTAACAAGTAAAAGTACACATAAAACAATTTTTCGCTTGGTGCTCATTTTCTTAAACCTCCCTTTTATCAAAATTCAATCTGCACACAATATTAGTTAGTACTCCCACTGATATCCTGCCTCTGTCATATCCTTACAAATTTTATCTCTAATATCCGAGGGGCTATGTTGCTCTTTAATTTTGTTTTTAGCACGATAATCTTTTTGAAATTCAATCAGATCCTTCGCTTTATTACCTGTCTCCTTAATTGATATATCATACCCTTCACTATTAAGGTATTCTACAATTGCATTTGTGTTATGACCCTTTTTGATACTATAAGTGGCGTCTTCATCGATTATATCAAAATCTACTAGTTTACAATCAACAACTCTCAAGTTCATACTTATTTTCATTTGAATTAACCACTTTAAATTAGCTATCCCAATGTTTATTTTATACGTAGAATAACATGAAAAGAGAGATACCAATATAGAAACTAATACAATTATATTGAACCTATTTTTTTTATCCATTTATATCCCCCATTATTAATTGATTCTTAATTTCATCTCTAACTTCCACAGTTGAATATAGTCCTACATGCTCACCACATTCTCTTAAAGTTTCAATATTATCTTTCATTGAGCCTTTTAATGGATAGTCTTTATTATCCACATATATCATAACCGCTTCTGTATTTGGTTCAAGTCTTATGACGCACTTATCATTAACCTGAGTGACGTATGAATCTGTTGTTGCTAATTCAACTTTAATCATATAGTTATACATAGAGAGCTGAAGTGATGACATATTTTTCTTCTCGGTATCTGCAAACAGCCCAATCGCTTCCACAGAGATTACTTTTTTAGTATCCGTAGTCCCAACCATACCCTTTCTTTTTCATATCATCTATTATTATCAGGTGGCATTCAAAAGGAACATGAACTTTCAAATTCATGTTGTCGCAATAATCATCAATCATCTTCATAATTTTCTTTCTGTTCTTTTGAGCTTCCGTATTATCTACACAATCTTCAAATTTTACTTTTGTTTTCTCAATTTCCTCATATGTGACCGAATACCCTTCATCATTAAGATATCTTATGATTGCATCTGTATTTCTTCCTTTTTGCCAAGTAAGTATATTATTTTTTTTAGTAGTATCTAAATCAAAAAACAATGCTAATTTTAAAAATTTTCTTTTTCCATTCTTCCTTTAATTTTTTTCGCTTTGTTTTTGTATGCCCCATACTCTTTAACGATTATTACTGAGGAAACACCTATTATTAACAAAAATTAGTATTATAAAAAAATAATCTTAGTTTTTTTCATCAGAATCCACACTTTCCTCAACAAGTATTAATTTATTATTTTGATTACCCATATTTTCACCTATATTTTCATATGGGTTTATAAATAATAAATTAACCTTGTATAAAATTTATTTTGTCTGCCAATCTAACTGAGAAACCAGATAGTCTTGTAAAGCACCATCCCCAATATCTCCTAAACTCTCGACTTCTTTATACTTTTTTATAGCTTCAAAAATCTTTTTTCTACTTTCTAACGCCTTATTGTTTCCTTTTATATCGCTATAGAAAACTTTTGCACTTTGTATTTCTTGAAATGTTATTTTGCAACCTTTTTTGTTAAATTCCTCTATAACAATATCTGTGTTTCTACCTTTGCTCCAATTGTCATTCTCATCAACTTCCAGATCAAAAACGAGTTTCATCTCGGCATTTTTTCTTATTACGTTTAGCTCTTCCTTTTTATATTGATCATGATAGTGTTTTGCTGCAAATGCAAAAATGATTGAACTTATTACTACTAAAACCATAATACCATTTCTCTTTTTCTTTAATGCATCCATGGCTTAGCATCCCTCCAAGCAATTTTTTCTTTAATATAATCTTGTAGTGCACCCATACCGATATCTCCCGTCTTTTCTATTTTTTTATACTTATCTATTACTTCACTGACTTTATCCTGGGAATAAACTATATCATTCACTGTTATATTGCTGCCTGTAGAATTATTAATATGTTCTATTATCATTTGTGTATTCTTACATTTTACAAATTTTGTATTGAATTCAGCAACATTAGAGGATTCAATCATATGCAAATCAAAAATAACACTATTTTCAATTTCCCTGCATCTATCATAGGCGCATTCTGTTGTAATGTTATCATTACATTTATCAATCAATGTTTCATCATACTTGGAAATATTAGTACCTTTGAAGCCCCACCTTCTGCGTGCTAAAGGCTTTTCTCTAAAATTTTCATATATATACTATATTTGGCTTCTCCTACAAGCTTCTTTTTATTATATTTGAGATATCATATATTTCTTTTATAGTATCATTATCGACTTTTATTTTATCCTCTACTTGAATTAATGCAGTACTAAAAAACGACGGATACATCCTCATTCATAAATAATGTTTGAATATATCCATTACTAATTTTTTGCCATCATTCTAAAAAGGAATATTGTACTATCCTTATTAAGCTTAGATCCTATTTGATTTTTAAACTGTCTAATACTCTCTCAGCAGTCTGCAATTCTAGATACTGATGCACCATAACTGTTATACATATTACATTTACTAGCAAAAACAGACATAACAATATCTTTTGTTTCCTATCCATTCTTCTAATGCTCCCATCCAGAAATAACAAGTGACTATCCATATTGCCACTCAATAAATCCACTGATATCCTGCTTCTGTCATATCCTCACGTATCTTATCTCTAATATATAACCATTTATCCATTCCCTTTATATTTTTTTTAGAACGATAATATTTTTGAAAGTCAATCAGCTGTTTTGCTTTATTATTTTTTTCTTTAATTGATATGTGATAACCTTCACTGTTTAGATATTTTATAATCTCATTAGTGTTACGTCCCGTTTTTACACTGTAGATGATCTCTCCATTGATTATTTCAAACTCTGAAACTTGACAGTCAAGGCTCAATAAATACATATTCATGTCTAATTTGATTAAGAGTTTTATATTAAATATAGTATTACTCATTCTAAGTATGGAGTAGCACGAATAAATGGATACAAATATCGAAACTAATACAATTAAAGTAAATCTTTTATTTAATCTATCCACTTGTAGCCTCCTTCGCTAAGATCTTTTATAATACATTCGTCATTAACCTGCGTAATATATGAATCAGTTGTTTTTGTCACTTCAATTCTTGTTAAATTTGTTGCAAGAGTTCTATTTTTATAACTATTATTCATATCCTCAGCAAAATCCATAACGACAGATAGACCTGGTATAGGAATAAAATCTTGATTGAATATCCATTATGGTATTTAGCTTGTCCGATTCAGATTTTTTTCATAACTATCGTCTATACTTATATTCTTACTCATACTCTCTCCTTTACGATACCACGTCTTATATCAAATAAATACAAGTCTAGTAATTGTAATATAGTGTTTAAGTAACACCGTTCATTTAAACTCTTAATGCATAATTACAATTACTTTATCATAATATGCAATCTAATTGTATTAATTATATTTTTTTAAATAACAGAGCATATAAAAATCCTATATAAAATTTAACTATTCGATTTTTGATTCCATTACATCAAACCATATATTACATAAAAATGACGCCTAAAAAGGCGTCTTCAAAACATCTATTATTTACTAACTTTAATAAGTTTACTATTTAAAAACTAGATATTATTTAACCCTAAACTCACCAAAGAATAATGGCATATACTTCTTGCTATATTCAGCTAGCGAAAATGCACCATTCTTCATACACCAGTCAGAAACGAGTGCACGCTCAAGTATTACGTAATTATTAACCAGTTCAGGAATGCTGAATTCTGTAGTTATCTCCCCGTTCTCCTGCCCTGCCTCAAGGAGTTCTCCAAGCAGGGTGAAATAATATCTGTCCTTATCGAGCAGCTTACTAGCAGCAGTGTTGGTTAGCTGACTTGCATACATATTGCCTAGAAGCTCATGATCGATATGCTTCTCAATAAACGTATGAGTTTCAAAATTGAGGATCATCAGCGTATCAAACACACTAGTGTTCGCTGGGATTCCCTTCATAATTTCTCTATACTTGTTATCGAAAACAGTAGCGAGCGTATCAAGCAAACTCTCTTTCCCTTTAAAGTAATAGTAAAAAGAGCCTCTCGCCACCTGCGCTTTCTCGATGATATCGTTCATCGTTGTTGCTTCGTAGCCCTTTTCTTCGAACAGTTCCCACGACACTTCTATAATTCGTTCTTTGAGACTTTGTTTCTTTCCCATATTCCTTCCTTTCATTTTAACCCGCGTATATTCTACTCGATTTTACACAATCGGTAAAGGGGATTTGCCACGAATTTCATATAATACAAAAGGTATTTCTTATATGAAAAGGCTCGGATACATCCGAGCCTTTGTAGTTTCTAATATTAATTTGTATAGTTATCAAAATAACCCTGGATGTGCACTACAGGAGTTCCCTTATCACCAGAACCACTTGTTAGATCGCAAAGCGAACCGATGAGATCAGTCAGTCTACGTGGTGTAGTTCCCTCTGTCTCCATCTTGCCAACAAGGTTATCATCTTTCTCCTTGATTCTAGCAGAGATTGCTTCTCTAAGCTCTTCGCCACTTAAATCCTTAAAGTCATTATCAGCTAGATACTTAAGTTTAAGTTCGTTAGGTGTACCCTCAAGCCCTGGAGTATATGCAGGTGATACTACTGGGTCTGCAAGCTCCCAAATCTTACCAACCGGATCCTTAAATGCTCCGTCACCATAAACTAGCACCTCTACACACTTACCTGTTTTATCGAGTATTGACTTCTGGATACCTAGTACAACATCTTCGCAGCTCTCTGGGAAAAGCTTAACACTGTCCTCTGTGCTCTTATTGGAACCTAGCAGTCCATACTTGCTGTTGAATCCGCTTCCATCAACTGGAGCATTTAGAATCTCATCCATACCAATCACTGTTGCACCAGCGTCCTTTAGTATGCGGCGAGTTCTCTTCCTAGTGTGAATGTCACAGTTAATAACTTTGTCGGTGTAGTTCAAAATCTCTGTCGCATGATTAGCAAGAACAATCTCCACTTCAGCGCCAGCTGCTTCTATAACCTCTCCATAGTACGCGAGGTAATCTACTCCTGTAAATGGATGCTTGTTTTCTCCAAAAAGTTCACGGTACTCCTCAAGAGACATAACCTTTGAATAAGGATCAATTCCTGCCTCATCAAGCTGATCCTCTGTTAAAAGCTGATTACCCACTTCATCTCTTGGGAACGAAAGCATCAAAACTATTTTGTTAGCAGCCATCGATATACCGCATAGGCAAATTGCAAATCTATTTCTCGATAGAATCGGGAAAATTACTCCAATCGTATCACTTCCAAGCTTATCCTGAACATCTTTTGCAATTGCCCCAACGCTAGCGTAGTTACCTTGACTCCTAGCAACTACTGACTCTGTTACAGCAACAATGTCTCTGTCTCTGATTTCATACCCTTCAGCCTCTGCAGCTTCAAGTACAGAGTTAACCACAACACTTGAGATATCATCGCCTTCACGAATAATAGGACATCTAATTCCTCTTGATATCGTGCCTACTTTTCTTTCCATTGTCTTCTCCATCTATCTAGTTATTCTAGATTTCATTATTTCTCATATATAGCTTATCTGTTAAACATTTAAATTTCAATAATTAATATGAAATTTAGTAAATTTGTCATTTATATCATGGTGCATGGTCTCATTTCGTCAACAAACCCGAACTTTCACATAAAATTTAAAGAAGAAAATACGAATTTTATAGTACCACAATATTATATTTGTACTTTCATAAGCCACTCAATTCATAAAAAACACCCGCTGACAGGTAAGGTCATAAGCGGGCATTTTTATGAACAATCTTATACATCAATCTGTACTTAATCATCCATAGGTATGAGGTAATGTATCTATATATAGGTTCTTTTGAACCTGGACATAGCTTATTTCTGAGCTTTAATCTTTTCGTCAATTGCAGCAGCTGCAGTTTTTCCAGCACCCATGGCAAGGATTACTGTAGCAGCACCTGTTACAGCATCTCCACCTGCATAGACATACTCTTTGCTCGATTCCATAGTCGCTTCATCCACGATGATTCCACCCCAGTTCTGTGTATCAAGACCTGGTGTAGTCGCTCTAAGGAGAGGGTTTGGACTTGTTCCAACAGATATGATAACGGAATCAACATCGATAACATAATTAGAACCTTCAACAGGAACCGGTCTACGTCTACCAGATGCATCTGGCTCTCCTAGCTCCTGTTCAACTACTTCAATTCCCGTAACATACCCCTTCTCATCTCCAAGAATTTTCGCAGGTTGTTGAGGAATTTAAATATAATTCCTTCTTCCTTAGCATGGTGAACTTCCTCAAGTCTAGCAGGACACTCAGCTTCACTTCTTCTGTATACTATATATACTTCATCTGCACCGAGTCTCTTTGCCGTTCTGGCAGCGTCCATTGCAACATTTCCAGCACCCACTACAGCTACTTTCTTGCCAACCTTAACAGGTGTAGGTGTCTCAGGGAACTTAAACGACTTCATGAGGTTAACTCTTGTAAGGAACTCATTAGCGGAGTACACTCCGAGGAGATTCTCTCCAGGTATATTAAGGAACTTAGGAAGACCTGCTCCACTTCCGATAAATACAGCCTTGTATCCATCCTCTAATAGCTCGTCAACCGTAATTGAGCGACCAACGATTACATTGTTTTCTATCTTAACTCCGAGTTTTTCTACATTTTCAATTTCCTTAGCTACAAGAGCCTTTGGAAGTCTAAATTCAGGAATACCATATACGAGTACTCCACCTGGTTTATGAAGTGCTTCAAATACAGTTACTTCATATCCCTTTCTAGCAAGTTCACCAGCACAGGTGATACCAGAAGGGCCGCAGCCGATAACAGCAACCTTAATTCCGTTCTTTTCAATAACTGGATCAGTAGCATCGCCCTTAGCCATGTGATAGTCCGCAACGAATCTCTCCATACGGCCAATTCCTACAGGCTCTCCTTTGATACCGCGAACACACTTACCCTCGCACTGATCTTCCTGAGGACATACTCGTCCGCAGATTGCTGGAAGTGCATTTTCGGTAGTAATAACTTCATATGCTGCATCGAAGTCACCCTCAGCGACTTTCTCGATAAACTCTGGAATTGGAACATTTACAGGACATCCATTTACACAAGGCTTGTGCTTACAGTGTAGACATCTCTGAGCTTCTTCTATAGCCATCTCTGGAGTATACCCAAGTGCAACTTCATCAAAGTTTCTATTTCTTACGTTAGGATCCTGTTCAGGCATCTTGACCTTTTCAAGACTCATATTTCTATTAGTTGCCATTTTAACCCCTTCCTATCTTACATGCGTGGTCGTTCATCTCTTGTTCCTTATCCTTAAAGAAATTCTGACGTTCCATGCATTCCTTGAAATCAACTTTAAATCCATCAAAATCTGGACCATCGACACATGCAAACTTCATCTCGCCACCAACTGTTACACGGCAGCATCCGCACATACCTGTTCCATCAATCATAAGAGGGTTAAGTGATACCATTGTTCGAAGCCCTACAGGCTTAGTAACGTTAACTACACCATTCATCATTCCTAGCGAACCGATAGCAATACACTCTTCGTATTCCTCGCCTTTATCTAGAAGCTCCTGAAGGACCACTGTAACGAAGCCCTTTTCTCCATAAGAGCCATCATCTGTACAGACATAAACGTTCTCACAGAACTCTCTAAACTGATCTTCAAGAATTACAAAGTCCTTTGATCTACCGCCGATGATTACATCAACCTTTACACCCATCTCAGCTAACTTCTTTAGCTGCGGGTAAATAGGCGCAGCACCTAAGCCTCCGGCAACACCGATAATTTTTTTATCAGTGTATTCTAGTGGAGAAGGAACCCCCAGCGGACCTACAAAGTCCTCAACATAATCTCCCTCTTCCTTTGTTGCCAAAAGATTTGAAGAGTATCCCACCTTCTGATAGATGATTGTAACAGTCTCTTTCTCTCTGTCAAAATCAGCAATCGTTAGAGGAATTCTCTCTCCATCTTCATCTACTCTAATGATGATGAACTGTCCTGCTTCGCACTTTCTAGCAACAAACGGAGCATGTATCTCCATAAGTCCAAGTGCTGGGTTCAAGATTTTCTTACTAACTATCTTGTACATTTTGCCTCCATATTAAAAAGTTAATACGACTATAGTTACATAAAATCGTTTCAATGCAATCTAAAACGTTCGCACAAATAAAATTAAATAATTTCATAAAAGCCATATTGGTAAAGCCTTACATATATTTATACTACTCGCACCCTATGGTGTCAATATTAAATAAAAATTGGTTGATTCTTTTTTATCGTAGTGATTCATTAATTTTCAACCAATTTTCAAAGCATATAATTCAATTTTTATAAGGAGTTACATTAAATTATAAATTGTAACGTAGGCTCGATTCATTGAGGTGATTTTTCATTGCCTGACCCGCTGCCTCTGGGTCTTTTGACATAATTGCGTCGTAGAGTTTCTTGTGCTCCACTAGCACGGCAGATATCTGTTTTGGCTCCACCATACCTGTACCGCTTACTCTCTGTAAAAAGTTCCTAATAGTCCTTAGCATAGATATAATAATAGGGTTGTCCGAGCACTCTGCGATACACGTATGAAAATCTATATCCTGATCAAGCGTTTCTTTTAGCGCAACCTGTACGTTACACGTCCCATCATAGCTTGCAAAAGTCGTTTCCATCCTCTTATAGATATCACATAATCTATTGAGTTTAACCTGATCTTCACACTGCGCTGCTAGCTCTGCTGACTTAATCTCTAGAATAGTTCTAACAGTCAATATGCTATCAACCTGATCTCCGTCAAGAAACAGAGACCACGACAAAGGAATCGAGAAGAAATTAGTCTCACGACTAGAGATATATGTTCCCTGTCCAAGTCTAATATCAATCATCCCTAGCACATCAAGTACCTTTAGAGACTCTCTGACCGCAGATCTACCTACACCTAGCTTCCTAGCCAATTCCCGATCTGATTCAATTTGATCTCCCCGCTTAAGCCTACCTTCAAGCATCTCGTCAGCAAAATACATAGTAAGCCTATTCACCAGCTTACTAATACTGCCCTTCTTTTCAATACCTCGCACTAACTCTTCGTTATCCTTATGCTCTGCCAGATACTTTTCTATCTCTTTGATAAATTCCTCTGTGCTTAGCGAGAATAACATCGTGTCAATCTGGAGCTTAGTACACACTGAGCTTACGACTTCATTAACACGCTCTCCACCTTTAGATTCAAGGTTGGAGAGTGTGGCAATGCTCATCGATGGCTTATTACAGCTATTAGATAAGAAATAGTCTATGAACTCCTTCTGTGTCATCTTTAGCGATCTTCTCAGCTGTCTAATGTTTTTTCTCTTGAAGGCAGAATTATATCTACCATCCACCATAGTTTTCACCATCCATCATTTTGTTTACTTGTTCAATAGCTCTACAATTAAGTCTGTCATCAGTACTGAAGCCTTTGCGAGGTCACTGTACTTGCTAAATTCAACCGGAGCGTGACTTCTACCATCCTTACTAGGTACAAATACCATTACTGAAGGTAATTGTTGTCCGATTTCAAGTGAGTCATGACCTGCACCGCTATGCATTCTCAGATATGAGAATCCATGCATTTTGCATGAATCTTCTAGCTTATCGAGCATGCTCTTGCTTAGCTCAACTGGTGTGATTACAAGCTTAGTATCAATCTTGAATGAACCACCCATTATCTTGCATTCGCGTTCCAATGCAGCCTTAATTCTATTTGCAATATCATTTATATTGTCATTGTTCATTGAGCGAATGTCAACTGTAAATTCCACCTCTTCAGCCACGATATTCATCCCGCCATTTGGCACTTTAATTAGTCCAACAGTTGCAACTGTTCCATCCGCCTTTTCTCTAGCCCAATCAGCAATCTTTGAGATTACTTTCGTTGCTGCATCAGTCGCATCGAGCCTCATATCCATAGGTGTTGTACCTGCGTGATCTGCTCTTCCGTACACAGTAACCATGTATCTCTGGATACCAACGATACCTGTGACTAAACCGATTTCTATCTTCTTTTGATCGAGAACTGGACCCTGTTCAATATGAGCCTCAACAAAGTTTCCGATTGACCCTTCTGGCCACTTAGCTTCTTCAACCTTATCAGGGTCAAGTCCGTACTCTCTCATAGCTTCAGCTATCGTTACACCATTTATATCAGCAAACTGTCTTGTATAAGCTGCATCTCTATGACCGAGAATAGCACCTGAACCGAAGTATCCAGTACCAAATCTCATTCCTTCTTCATCCATGAATCCAATTACAACGAGATCTCTCTTGTGCTCAAGTCCCATCTCTACAATTTGCCTAGCTACTTCCAGAGAGCAAACCACTCCAGCTATACCATCATAGTTTCCTCCGTGTAGTACTGAGTCGATATGCGAGCCTGTCATTACGCAAGGAAGAGAAGAATCTGTTCCCCTTAGAATTCCATATATATTTCCAGCTGCATCTTCCTTAACTTTTAGTCCTATTGCTTCCATCTCTTTTCTGAGATATTGAACTGCATCACGTGTCTCTTTTGTAAAAGGAAGTCTTGTGCATCCTGCATCAGGTGTAGAGGTGTATCTTTTTAGATGCTCTAGATTTTGAGCGACTCTTCCTGTTACTATTTCAATTTCCATCTTTAACCCTCCTATTTACTCTTTTTATCGAGTATAAATACCTTAATAGGCGAAATTAAGACTGCAACTATTACTATCACTAACCCAAGATTTTCAATCGTCTCAGAATTTATCTTAATTCCTATCAATATTATCACAAAGCTTAGCATCGCTAGTATAAATCCTATAGTTAGTGCACCAGCTTTGTCTTCCAGAAACTTGTCTTATCCATATTGCACCCCCTATAATCCAAATACCACGAATAAGAATGCGCCGATTAGTATCGTAGCAGGAATTGTTATAGCGAGTAATATCTTGAGAACCTCACCCTCTTTACCGAGAATGTTAGCTGTAGTTGTTCCAAGTATTATCTTGCTTGGACTCACCGCAGAACCTATAGCTCCACCGGCCGTCTGTGAACCAAGTACACCTGAAGCAGTTACATTAAGGAGCTTCGCAGTGGTTACCTGGAACCCTCCAAAGAGAATGTTTGAACTCATGTTACTTGCCGTCATAAACGTTCCTAGAAGGCCAACGAAAGGGGCTAGCAGTAGGTACTTGCTACCAAGGACATTTGCGATCCCTTGTGATAGAACTACGGTCTGCCCAGTACCACCCATAATCTTCGACATTATTACTAGCCCAATAACTGCCATTCCTGAAGGCATAGTCATCGATACAGAATTTGCAAATGCATTCTTTATGCCTTCACCCTTTATCCAGCCCTTCTTCTTGTAGTACACAAGCGCTATTATTGCCGCTAGGAAGAGGAACATACTAGCCTGAGTAAATATCGCGATTGGCGAATAGCTCTCACTACCCATATTCACGATTCCATAGCCCGTCTGAGTCTCTGGAACTTTAATTCCCACTTTGAACTTTCCGAGTGCTTCATTTATTGGCTTTACAGCAAGAACAACTATCGTCATTGCTGACAAGAGCAGATACGGAAGAAAAGCTTGAAATAATGTCATATCCTCAGGAATATTGCTATCAGATGTCTCGACTTTATCGGTTCGATCCATGATTGGAGAGTCTTCAATTTTCCAATCTGTATTGTATATTTTCATTCTGCCGAGCATCATCACCATAACAAGTGCCAATACTGCTGGAATGAAGTTGCTGAGAGTTGTATTTATCTGGCTGAGGATAAGCTCCCCCTCCACCTCCAACAAGTGTCAATATTAATACAGCTGGTAGAGCTTTCTTAACAGCTTTGCCTTTTCCATAAAACCAGCAAATAATCAGCCCTGTAACAAGATTCCATGCTAATAGAAATACTGCTGCCCAGAATGCCGCCTTGAAATATTCATCACTTCCTGCTTTTAATCCAGCAGCATCTGCAAGAGCATCCCACGCTGCACCTAGTGTTCCAAAGGTGTTTCCCCAGGCCTGTCCCAGTAGCGAAATAGCAACTGCATATATCGGCCTTACACCTATTCCAATCAGTAGAGGTGCTCCGACTGCAACTGGAACTCCGAATCCAGTAATTCCCTGCAAAAAGCTTACAAATATCCACCCTAGAGCAAGTATCAACAATAGCTCATTAGGAATCAGCTTACTAAGCTCGTTCTTAATAACGAGAAAAGCATTTGCTTCCTGACCTGCCTGATAGAGAAGAATTGCAGTCCATATGATAAAGAGTATAACCATCGAACTCCATATGCCCTTCGCACTCTCAACTGCCACAAGGCTCACAGGCGCTTTGTAAAATGATAATGCAGATATAATAGTTACAATCAAACCAACTGGGGCTGCTTCAGTAGCACCCCAGCGGAACTTGATCATTAATACGATTAATACGATGATTGGTAGGATAGCCATACCCCACATCGCAAAATTAACAGGTATGTTCATTTTCTTAATAACTCCCATGAATTATATAGATATTTAACTTGCGTTTGAGGAACTACTTGTGAATAACTGTTCCTGTCTCTCCGTTAATACCCTCTTTAGCTTTCTCAAGGAGTGTGATAAGAGCGTTTCTACCCTCACCTGACTCAGCAAAGCGAATTGCCGCTTCAACTTTAGGGAAGCATTGAACCCTTTGCAAATTGCTCCTCAGTTATATACTGATTAGCCTTTTCAATTGATAGATCTGATAGCCATTCCTGGTTTTCCTTACCAAAGTTAATAGCAACCTTTTCTACTGCTGTAAGGATTACAAGGTAGTCAGCTCCAAGCTCTCTTGCTAGAAGGCTTGATGCATTATCCTTATCGATTACTGCCTCAGCACCAACGAGTTTTCCTCCCTCATCAAATACTGGAATTCCACCACCACCGCAAGTGATTACAACGTGTCCTGCTTCTGCAAGCGTTCTGATTGTGCCTAGTTCACAAATTCTTAACGGCATTGGAGATGCAACAACCTTACGGTAACCTCTACCAGAGTCTTCAACTACTGAAATACCCTGAGCAGCAAGCTTGTCAGCCTCTTCTTTAGTTAGAAAGCTTCCAATTGGCTTGCTTGGATTCTTAAATGCTTCGTCAGCTGGATCTACAAGTGTCTGAGAGATGATTGATGAAACTTTCTTATCCATTCCTCTCTTCTTCAGTTCATACTTAATAGCATTCTGTAAATCTATCGCTATGTATCCCTGTGACATAGCAACACTTGTAGGTAGTGGCACTGCGCCGTATCCATGATTTGATGCGGCTAGAGCATCCATAGCATTCTGAATCATACCAACCTGAGGACCATTTCCGTGTGTAACAATAAGGTCATGTCCCTCAGCGATAAGATCAACGATTACTTCCGCAGTATGAGCAACTGCTTCACGCTGCTCGTCAACTGTATTGCCTAGGGCATTTCCACCTAGTGCGATGACAATTTTCTTTGCCATGTGTATATCCCCCTTGATATTGTTTAATAATAGCAACGACCTGATTTCTCAGGCCGTTGCGTCGATGTTTTACCTTCCGGTCTCTGATAAATTTTAGAATCCCAGCTTCTTTGCGTATGCGAGTACTGCCTTCTCAAATGCCTCGATTGGTGGGTGTACTGTACCAGCTCCAATCTGTCCAAATCCAGCAATTTTGTGAGCAATACCTGTGTTAATTACAGGAGTTATTCCCTTCTCAACAACGAGTCTCGCATCGATTCCCAGGCAAGTACCTGTAAAGTTCCAGTTAGGAACAATGTAATTAGGTTTCTATCAATAGTAATTTCAGTCATCTCATTTGATGTATTAAGAGCATCCTCGTATCCGCCTGCACCTACGAATCTAGTTACTGCAGGAGCTGCAATCATTGCCATACCGCCTACACCAACGGTTTCAGTAATTGCACTGTCACCAATATCTGGGCAAGCATCTTCGCCATCGTACCCTGTAAAGTAGAGTCCCTGCGGAGTGTTAACTGGTCCAGTGAACCACTCATCTCCCATGCCAGCGATACGAATTCCGAAGTTAACTCCGTTTCTACACATTGCAGTTACAACAGTTCCTTCTGTCAAAGTTCTTGCTCCATCCATGATAGCCTTTCCTGTAGCCATCATTACATTGAGAAAGAACTGATCTGTATCAGATAGGAACTTGATTACCTGAGACTTTTCATCCTCCGGCATATCCATATCTGTAATAATTGGAGCCATCTCCTTGAGGAAGCATAGAGAAGCAGCTATATTTCTCTGATGGAACTCATCTCCCATTGCAATAGCCTTAGCAACTAGTGGGTTAACATTGAGTCCTCCATCTAGGCTTCTGATTGCTCTTCCAAGTGTTGGACCAAGAACATCTCTCATCCATCTTAGCCTGTTAACAACTTCTTCAGAATATGCACCGAATCTGAGAACCTTTCCGATTCCCTCGTTCATCTGGCAGTATGCGTAGTTTCCATCCGTTTCGTTCTGAACTACAAATACTGGCATGTGCTGAGTTGTAATTCCACCCATAGGACCAACAGCGTTGCAGTGGTGGCAAGGAATAAACTTAATCTCTCCAGATTCGAGTAGCTTGCGAGCATCCGCTTCGTTGTCTGCCCACTCTTCAAACAGTACTGCGCCTACGCAAGAACCCTGCACTGTCGCAGGCATCTCCTTGTACTCAATCGGTGGTCCAGCGTGAAGAATAACTCTTCCGTTATTCTCGTTAAGCTGTGGAATAACAGTCATAGCTGGAACATTGTCCTTTAGAACTGGTTGAGCAGCTACAACCTTAGCTATTACCTTGCGGTTAGCTTCATCGATGTCAAAGCCCTCATAGTTTCTGAGGAAATTTAGAGCCTTGATAAGCTCAATATTTCCACCTGCTGGTGGCATCCAGTCGTATTGAACGACGTCGCACCCGAACTTAGCAGTAACTTCTGCAAAACTCTTTAGACCGATGTTGATAACTTTAGGCTTGTTTGAAAGCATTGATAGCAGTTTCTCAGAAGGCTCAGCTGGTTTAAATTCCTTTACTTCCTTAGCACGAGTTTCCTTTGGCTCTTCTGTAAACTTATATCCTACAGCTTCGATTGCAGTCTCTACGGCCAGCTTGTTTGTCTCAGCTACGATTACACCCGCATCCTGAAGCTTTTTTACTGACTCATCATATCCTTGATAGTCGTTTCTTGTTCCGCAAACTTCAGCAACAAAGAATACTTCTCTGTTCTGATCTGCTGCCTTCTGCTTGAGAGTTTCAACAGCTGGAATAAGCGCTCCTGCCATATCATCATGTGAACCGTATCCTAGTACAACGTCAAATAGAATTACACCTGTACTTGTGTCGTCCATTGCCTCTTCCATGCACTCGACTCTTTTTGTAGGGTCGATCATTGGGTGTGGTTTGCCCTGGGTGTACATATCATCACCTAGGTCAATAACAACATGGCCGTCATGGTTTAGCTTAAATCCATCTTCATGAGTGTTATCAGTGATCTTAAGGGCATCCTTAATCATCATTGCAGCCTCACCAGCAAGTGTTCCGCCGGAGTAGTATGCCTTGATAGTCTTCTTATCCTCAGCTTTGAAGAACTTTGATTTATCGCATTCAACAGTTCCTTCAGCGATTTCTTGCCTCTTACGAGACTAACTGCAAGGCGAGCGCACTCATCGAGCGTATAAGTCTGGTATAGCCCCTCTTCATAGTACTCTGGCTTTTCACCTAGGAAAAGGCAAACTACAGGCTTGCTGTATACACTAAGTCTTGCTGCAATCTCATCCTTTACAGCCTTTGCAGGAGGCTTCGAGATAACTACGAGAACCTTAACGGTCTGATCCTTTTCCATTGCATCGATGACATCCATCATCGTAGTACCGCCAACTTCCTCGGAAAGGTCACGGCCGCCAGTACCGATGGCATTTGTTACACCTTCACCAAGTCTATCTATGATAGTTGTAAGTTCCTGAATACCAGTGCCAGATGCACCGATAATGCCGATTGAGCCAGGGTTTACGGTGTTAGTGAACGCAATTGGAACACTCTGAATAATTCCTGTTCCACAGTCAGGTCCCATCACAACGAGTCCCTTCTCGTGGGCTTTATCCTTAATCTTCTTCTCGTCCTCAATAGTTACGTTATCAGAGAACATGAACACGTTCATCCCTTCGTCTAGCGCTCTCTCAGCCTCAAGCGCAGCATATGCTCCTGGAATTGAGATTACAGCTAGATTAGCGTCAGGCATCTGCTTAAGCGCCTGATCCCAGCTCTTTGCAGATTTATTTCCTTCGCTCTTCTTGTTAGCATTAGCTTCCTTAGCGAAATATTCGTCAACCTTATCCATTAGAGCATCGAGAACGCTCTCATCCTCGACATCAGCAACTACTACCATGTCGTTAGCTGTTGCATTCATCAGCTCTTCAGTCTCGAGTCCACTCTGCTTAAAAATATCTTTGTTAGCTGGAGTTGCCATCATGATGGAAACCTTCTTAACACCTTCTACTACAGAAACAGCATTGGTTAGAAGCATTAGTGTAACAGAATCATGGTAGCTTCCTGCTTTCACAATTGTCTTTAGCATTTATTCTCTCCCTTAATAATTAGTCTGCAAATCTATTCTTGTGATCATATCTATCGAAGTGAACCGCTTCGCCTTTTAGATATTCAACTAGCTCATCCGCAACATCTAGTCCACCTGTTGCGTAAGCTTTTTCCATTCTGTTCTTAGCTCTCTCGCCAGGGTAATTAACCTTATCAAATCCTGGAGCTGGCTTCATTGCATCTAGCTCATCTAGGCACTGTCCCATAGCAGCCTTGAACGCATCTGCTCCAACGAATCTCTCAGGATCGATTACAATGTGCATCTGCCCAAGTCTTCTACCTTCTGATAGATCGTGGTACATCGAGCTTACGTGTCCACCGAATGGAACTCCAAGTAGGATTCCCGAGAAGACATCTACGAGCATCATCAGTCCGTATCCCTTAGCTCCAGCAATTGGGTTAAGTGCATTAACCTTATGTGGGTCTGTTACCGGAGCACCGTCTTCATCTACAGCCCAATCTGCTGGAATCTCTTCGTGCTTAGATCTCTTATCGAGAATCTTCCCCCAAGCCTGGACAGTAGTAGCCATATCAAATACGACTTTTCTGTCATCAGCTGTTGGAGCAGCAAAAGACATCGGATTAGTTCCATAGTATGGTTCCGCGCCACCGTAAGGAACAGCCATTGGGTCTGACTGGCAGAATGAAATTGAAAGAAGCCCTTCATCAGCAGCCATCTCTGTGTAATAGCCGATGGAACCTGAGTGGGAAAGGTTAGCCATTCCAACAACAGCAATTCCATTCTTCTTAGCCATTTCAATCGCCTTTTCCATTCCTACCTTAGCAACAGTAAAACCGATACCATTGTCACCATCAAGGATTCCTGAGCATGGACCAGTTTCTTTCCAAGTCATATTTGGCTCAACTGTAATTCCGCCCTTTGCGATTCTCTCGCTGTAGTACTCAACTCTTACTGCACCATGTGAATAATAACCTCTTTCGTGTGCCCACGTAAGAATCTCTGCTGTTGTCTCAGCATCATCAGCATGCAGACCAGCCTGCATGAGCTTATCTTTCATTAAACTCTTTAGTTCTTCTCTCGATAATTTCACTTGTTTGTCCTCCATAAACTTGCGCCTACAAGTTTGATTTATAAAAACAGGTCCGCATATCTAACGCGAACCTGTTACCAACAATGCTTATTATTGTTTAACTTACAGCTCAACGTCTCTGTTGCAATCCTTTGAGTAGATGTAGATAAAGTCTTCAGTACCTACACCGTAGCAAGCCTGTGGTACGTATGAATCCATGAATACATAGTCACCCTTCTGTATAGGAACCCACTCATCATCTAGTACGTACATTCCCTTACCCTGTAGGAAGTATGCGCCATGTTCCTGAATGTGAGTTTCGATATATCCATGGCATGCACCTGGAGCAAATTTCAGCACGTGCATGTTCATATCAAATCCTAGATCATCTGCAGCTGGAAGGAAGTCTTTGCTCTGACAGTTCGTCATGCCCTCGTAATCCTTCCAAGGTGTATCGTTAATATTTGCAACAACTGTGTAAGCTTCTTTTCCAGGAAGTGGATTGTATCTTCTTCTGTAGATATAAACAAAAGCGTCCTTGTCGCTATTGTTTACGAAACTGAATGGCTTATCTGCTGGCGAATAAATGTAACCACCTTCTGTTAAATCAGCTTCTTTATCAACATTCTTTACTGTAAGCTCTCCGCTAATTACATATAGGAAAGATTCGATTCCATCTCCACCAATTTTGTCGTTCTTTCCGCCTGGGTGAACTGTTGAAATATAATCAGCAAATGATGCGCCCATAGCGGGTGAACCTAGAATAGTTGTATCGCAGTTCTCGTAGCCCGGAATAACGTTCTTAACGATGCCGTCTGGCTCAAGAATAGTGTACTTACCCTTCTTATAAACAGATCTTGTCGAAAGTAGTGTCTCTCTGTAACCAGTATTATTGTTTAAATAACTCATGAAGTTTACCTCTCTTCCTCATGTTTAATAATAATAGACTTTTATTTGGCATAAGTTGTCAACCAATTTTCTAATACAATTTAATCATCTTTCAACCTTTTTTTCAAGCATTAGTTTAAAATTTAATGTTCATAATGCCGCGTTATAGAAAACTTTGAATCTCAATTAACAATATTGTATAATTCTATAGATATAAATTCGTAAAATCGGCTATTTTTCAAGGATTTTTAACAATTTCATCTTATTTGAAATATTTGTGTTATTATGTGGTCACACATTGCAATATATGTCAGTATTCAATAAATTCAGCTAAGAGGTTAGATATTTTTTATCTTTTATATAAAAAAATTTTGTATTCTGATAACGGGGGGTTCTTACAATTATGATATCAACTAAGAGCATTACAATAAGCAAAGAGGAGTTCTGCAATTCATCGCGTAGATTTACGTTGTATTATCCTGGCGATTCCGCGATACGTGCTTTAATCGTATACATACACGGAGGCGGACTGCTATGTGGTAATGCCAAGGATTTACCGGAACTTCATAAAGAGAAATTGACAGACGAGGGATACGCTATTTTAGCTATTGATTATCCTCTTGCTCCGCAGGCGAAGATTGATGATATTCTAGAAGACATTATTGATTCTATAAATAATTGTTTTGAGCTAACTGAACTTAGAAGCGATCTCTCATTATTCGTCTGGGGACGATCTGCAGGCGCTTACCTCGCATTGCTCGCATCTGCTAGCGATAAGCTCCACCTTAAATTGAACGGAATAATTTCGTACTACGGTTATGGATTTCTATGTGACAGCTGGTATGACACGCCAAGCCCATACTATATGAACCTTCCTCTTGTCGAAGAAGCCTCTACAAAGATTCACGATAAAGAAATCATATATCGAGGGGATATAGCTAACTATTTCAGCACATATATATACGCAAGGCAGACCGGGAAATGGAAAGACTTAATATACGAGGGGCGCGATAAATATTTCTTTTTGTTATACACGTTAAGAGCCGTAGATAGTCTTCCGGCGCCTTTATTTGCTGCACATAGTACAGGTGACACAGATGTTCCATATAGCGAATTCATCTCCCTATGTAATAAATATCATCCGGATAAATTCGTTGCCTCTATACCTGAACATGACTTCGACAGGGATACAACTGAACCTGAGACAGTTGAACTTATTAATAAGACTATTACATTTATATCTAATAATATTTAAATATAATTAGATACTATGAGGGATTCCGTATGAAAATTCATCGGAATCTTCTCATAATATATTTTAACTTTGGTTTCTCAATTATTTTCTCTATTACGAACCCTTGTTTTTCATATAGGTTCTTAGCAACTTTATTAGAATCAAAAACTGATAAGGTAATGCTATTAACGTTTTTATTATCGAAAATATATTTTAAAAATTCTTTTAATGCCATTGAACCTAAGCCCATACCTGTTTTTTCAGGATTTATTACAAACCTACCGATGTGGATACTATCTATACTTGACCTTATTTCTTGTATTATCCCGACAAACTCATCATCGTTGAAAATTGAAAAAACATTTTCAAGTTCTCTTATTTTGTCACAATCAAGCGGATAAGATACCTTGTTCCCCATCCATTGTTCTTGAAAATCCTTACCCTTATCATTAGACCATTCACATAGAGACAATGCATTAGCATCATTTATACCTTTTTCAATTAAGATATTCATGCAACTCAAATTCTCCTAAGTTATTGATTAGAACTGCAGTATTGTTTCAAGCACATCACCGATATCTCTGCTTATACATATGCTTCTATCTTCAAGCTCTACTGGACAAAATGCTTCTCCGTAGTTAACACACGCATAAGTTGAGTTCTTATTTGCAATCGCCATCTGCCAGAATGGAAACTTTATTATCACCGGTGTGTTTGCACCGACACCTAGCTCAAGAAATAGCACATTCATGTTCTCGTGTCTGCGCAGGAAATCCGAATATCTTGCCGAAGCATCTCGCCAGCCACCATCTTCGACGAAAGTCCCATCAGCTCTAAGGTTATTTGTTACTGGTCCTCCTGTGGTCGGCATAACAGGAATTAGTTCAGAAGGTATCTGCATCCTGATTGACTTATCACTAGGAACATCGAATTCGCCAGAATCATCACGTATAAATCCCTGTGCCTCCATAGCTCTATTGACCCAGACTTCGTTGTCAAAGGTAATGCCATCCTTACCATCCTCACTTTGGAACAGCCCGAAGTCTCCTTGTGTATAGAATAACCTCTTTTTATCAAAACCTGCCCTCTGAAACTGGTGATCAACATTCGTAGTTACTACAAAATAATCTTTTCCATTAACAACCTTAAGTAAATTTTCATAGACAGGCTTAGGAGCCTTTATATATCTATTATAATAAATTGCCCTTGCCCACCATGCCCAGCGAGTTTCATCGTTAGGAAATGGAAAAAAACCGCCTGAATATATATCGGTTATTCCATACTCCTCAGCAAAATCAAAAAAATATCTTTCAAATCGTTCGCCGCTATACGTAAAACCCGCCGATGTTGAAAGCCCTGCCCCTGCTCCGATGATTACAGCATCGACTGACTCTATGGCTACCGCCAGCTTTTCAGTTCTTTCTTGAATAGAGCCTTCACCATAAACCATCTGCCCATTGAGGTAGCTCATAACCGCTTGCCCTCTCTTTATGCTCTCTATATATCCATTAGGTCTATCTCTAAATAAGTCTCTCATAATACCCTCTATCTTCGTCCTTAAATACGTTAAATATCACTCTGTCCATAACCCCTGGGTGTTCCGAAAGCCAGCTTCTTACAGTACTAACTGCAATTTCTGCAGCGCGCTCATTAGGAAAATGGAATACCCCTGTCGATATACAGCAAAACGCTACTGTCTTTAAACTGTTTTCCATGCACATATTTAGTGTGTTGATATAGCAATTTGCAAGGTCTTGCTCAAGTTCATGAGTAAGACTGAACTGCACGATAGGTCCAACAACATGGATAACTTTCTTCGCCGGCAAGTTATATCCGTCTGTAAGCATAGGGATCCCCGTTGGCTGTTGGTAATCAGCTCCGAACTTGGCTCTTAGCTGATTCATCTGCCTATTACATTCCTCTCTAAGCTGTACTCCTGCGTATGTATGAATGCAGTTATCTATACAAGTATGCATAGGGATAAAACAGCCTAGCATTTGTGAGTTGGCCGCATTCACTATTGCATCTACAGATAGCCTAGTAATGTCCCCTTGCCAGATTGAGAGACATTCGCTTCTAATAGGAATATCATTTACTTCAACAATTCCATGCTCATCTGCCACGCCTTTTAAATATTCATCTTGAACTCTCAAAATTAAATCGTCGATGTGACGAGGGCTGCGTATGTTCATAAGCGAACGAAGAAGTCGCCTTTTTCCAACAACGTCCCCTGGCGTTTGCAAATCCTTATAATCTATAGAATCCGCTTTAAATTGCTCAACTAGAAAATCTAACCTCTCAGCTTGTGTCATCTTTTCATTCATATCTTTTCCCCGCTTTCACAACTTAAAGATATTATACCAAAACAAAAGCCCATTCACTCAATATTTGAGTGAATGGGTTTGATGCATTTTAGTCTATCTTAGGAAAAGTTATTCGCAAATCCCGTAATATGATCTCTACTCGTTTATTTCTCGAGTGTAGTTCCTTTTCTGAAGTTCTCACAAGACTTCATATTCTTCATTAGCAGGTAATAGATAACACCTGTAGGAATCGTAGCTGTGAAGAACGAAAGGTCAACCTTGTAAAGTCCAATTGCTGCACCTACTACAGTTGCAATGATAGCCGCCATGTTTACACCAGCTTTTGACCCATTTGGATCATATAGATCGTCTAGCTGCTCCTTAGTGAAGTTTCTCTTGTGGAGAATGAAGTAGTCAACAATAAGGATAGCGAAGATTGGAGCGAAGAACGCCGAATAAATCTTAACGAATAGCGATAGACCTGCTGCAGAGCTATCATTAGTTAGGATCCATGGGCAAGTTGCTACTGCAAGGATTCCGATTAGGATTACAGCAGTTCTGTGCTTCATCTTAAATGTATCCATGAATACGTATGCTGGCGGAATTACATTACTTGCAAGGTTTGTCGAAAGCTGGGCAAATATGATAAATGCCAGCGTAACAACTAGTACAATCTTATTATCTACCATCTCTGCAAACGCATTGATTGGGTTAGCAATTCCAGTAGCTGTCGAGGCCATAGCACCGATAATTCCAAGCATAACTGTCGCTGGAACCATAGCCATGAAATACGAGAAGCCTCTTACAGGTGCGCTGTATCCTTGCTTCATCTCACGAGAATAGTCCGATGCATTGAGCATTACTGTAGTTGAGTTTCCAAAGAAAGCAATTACAGAAGCTACAAATGGAAGCCCCCATGTACCGCTCTTATGCATTAGGTTAGCAGAAATAGCATCCCACTGAGTGGTCATACAGATATAGAGCAGATAGAACATCGCGATTACGATTACAGTACCACCGATGTTTCCAACCCATTTTGCACCCTTGAATCCCTTGATTGAAAGAAGGATCTGCACAATCTGGAATAAGATGAAGAATAGCCAGATATTATCATAGTGGAGCAGCAGTTTAGAAATATTATTGATAGCTGCACCACCTAGCCATGTCTGGTATCCATACCATACGATAGCAGGAAGTCCTCTGATCATAGATGGAAGCACGTTACCTTTAGTACCATAAGCACTCTTTAGGTGAATGGAGTAAGGTGCACCAGTCTTGTACCCAAACTGGTCGTTCATTGCGATTCCGATTACCAGGATAGTTGATCCTAAAAGCACTGCAAGGAATAACTGTAGTAGGTTAAGACCAGTTTCCATCTGTGCTGAACCCATAGCTAGTGTTCCGATGGAAATACAACCACCGAGCCATAGCATAGTGTTAGATCCCCAGCTCATGGTACGCTTTTCCCACGGAATCGGTCTAATGCTCTCACCTTCTTTATTAGGCGCATTTACGTTCTTGTTTTCTGTACTCATTTATTGTTCTCCCTTATTTATTTAACACCGATTATTTTACAGGTGTTATATACTCTCCAAAGCCCTTAGCTTCTTCTACATACATACCGTCCTTAGCAACAACACGGCCACGGATAACGGTGCAAGTTGGGGCACCCTTTCCTTCTAGTCCGTTAAAGCAAGTAACATGTCCCTTAGTGAAGAGTTTTTCCTGCTCAACTTTCCAAGGTTTCTCTGGGTCGAGGATTACCGCATCCGCGTCAAAGCCAATTTCAAATGCTCCCTTCTGTCCGTAGAAACCGAATACCTTTGCCGGGTTATAGTCCATAACCTTAGCGATTAGACTTGGGCAAAGTTTTCTCTGGTGTACAACCATGTCGAACATCATTGGAAGGAAGAACTGGATAGCGTTTAGTCCACCCCATGCCTGCCAAATATCTCTCGACTCGTTGTCCTTTTCCTCATCAGCAGCTGGTGAGTGGTCACTACCAACGCATGATAGTGTTCCATCTAGTACGTAGTCCCACATCTTCTCTACGTCTTCCTTAGTTCTTAGAGGAGGTGTACACTTAGCTGGTCCACCCTTTTCAAAGACGAAGTCCTCTGAGAAGCCTAGGTAGTGTGGGCAAGTCTCTGCTGTGATTGGAAGCCCTTCGTGCTGAGCATCCTTAACTACCTGTGCAACCATCGGATGGCTCACGTGGCATATATGAACTCTACCGCCGGTAGCTCTAGCCATGTCTATTACATTCTTAGTTGCTACGTATTCAGTCCATACATCATGAGAATCTAGAAATGCTCTAATCTTCTCCTGACGGGATAAGCCCGTCATAGCCTTAGCTTTTTTTTCTCTCTCAAGTACCTGACCGTACTCCTCACAGTGGAATCCGCATAGTGCCTTGTAAGGTTTAAGAATTTCAAGAGCTTCACGAACATTACCCATATTGACAGTTGGGAAAAGTGGTCCGTTAGGGCAAGTAAACCCCTTAAATGCTGCTACGCCAGCCTTCTCAAGATCCTCTAGGTCAGCAAGGTTGTTGTGAACTGAATCTGGATCATCATCGAAGTCTCCTACAATTCCACCCCATAGACCAAAGTCGATGTATGAATGCTTAGTAATCTTACTCATCTTAAGATCGAAGATTTCCTTATTCATGAGTGATGGGTCGTTGTTAAGAGGCATGTCGATGAGAGTGGTACAACCTGCAACTGCAGCAGCTCTTGAACCAGTCTCAAAATCCTCTCGGTAGTCGAACCCAGGCTCGTTGAGATGAGCATGACAGTCGATGATTCCTGGATAGACTAGGTTTCCCTCTGCATCGATAACTTCTTTAGCTTCAGTTTCTGTTCCTGGAGCTAGGAATGCAGCGTACTTACCGTCTTTTACGGCAATATCTGCTTCATAAACACGGTCTGGTGTAACTAACTTTCCGTTCTTGATAATTAGATCATACATGTCTAATCCTCCCTTATTATGAGCGGAGAGAGATGCATATCGCACCTCTCCATTGCTTCATTAAATGATATAATCAATTTCTAACTAAGTTCTTTATTAGTCTTCAAAGATTGTTCCAGTTCTGAAATTCTTAGAAGATGGCATGTGCTTCATCAGTAGATAGTAAGCAGCTCCTGTTGGGATCAGGCTGACATACCACGATAGGTCTACAACGAATACTGATACGAGAGCTCCAACAGCGATTGAAATGATAGCTGCCCAGTTAATTCCTTTGAAAGGTCCCTGCTTGTCGTAAAGAGTATTGATATCAAGTGTGCTCTTACGGAGGAAGTAGTAGTCTACAACCATTACAGCAAAGATTGGTCCAAGGAATGCGGAGTATACCTTTGTGAAAAGGGATAGTCCAGCAGCTGAATCAGCAGTAACGAGCTTCCAAGGCATAACGCATACTGATAGTATACCAACGAGTACTGTCGCATGTGACCACTTCATTTTGAAGGACTCCATTAGAACGTATGCTGGTGGAACGATATTGTTAAGTACGTTAGTAGTAACCTGTGCGAAAGCAATAAATATCAGTGTGATGACTGTAAGGAATTTACTACCCATTGTAGTTGAGAATACAACTACTGGATCTGAATTTCCTGTTGCTGCAGTAACGAGAAGTCCGATGAGCCCCATGAACAGTGTTACTGGTAGAATAGCAATTGTGTAAATCGAACCAGTCTTAACAGGCTTTATATCTTCCTTGAGGTTTCTCGCATAGTCTGATGCGTTAATAATCATTGTCGAGTAGATTCCAAGGAATGATGTTGTCGCTGCCCAGAAAGGCATTCCCCAAGTTCCTTTAATATCTGCAAAAGATGCGCTTATGTCGACTGCAAACTTAGTCTTTACAACGTATAGCATGTAAGCGAGGATTGCTACAATGAATACGCATGATAAGTTCTCAAGCCACTTGATTCCGTGGAATCCCTTGATAGCGAGGCCAACCTGAAGCAGTGTGAACAGTCCGAACACTACTGGAAGGTTATCGAATCCCCATAGAATCTTGAAGCAGCTATTGATAGCGCCTGCTCCAACCCATGACTGGAATCCAAACCATACGATAGCTGGAAGACCTCTTAGAACTCCAGGAATCTTTACACCAGTTGTACCAAAGCTTGATCTAAGTTGTACTACGTAAGGCATGCCGTACTTGTGTCCTGCATTACCAATAAGTACAAGTGCAATAGCGATTACAAGGCATCCGATAGCCATGGCTAGGATAGCCTGAGTGATTGTTAGTACTCCGATTAGAGCTGATCCCATCGAAAAGGTTCCTATTGAAACGCAGCCACCAAGGAATGATGCTGTGTAAGATAGCGATCCCATGATACGACTCTTTGTCGGCTGTAGGTCTTCATTGACCCCGACTACAAGATTCGGGTCAAGTGTTTTGTTATCTACAATACTCATTTAAATGTTCTCCTTTAATAAGTTAAATATTTTCGTTTAGAATAGTCTCTTAACTAGCTCGCCGGTACCCTTCTGACCAACAAGCTTTCCGTCCTCCGCCATTAGCTCTCCTCTTACGAGAGTAGCTACAGGGAGTCCCTTTCCCTTCATTCCGACAAATGCAGAAATCTTGTTTACATAATATAGCGAGTCAGCTGTGATCTCCCATTCTCTCTCTGGATCGATAATTACTATGTCGGCATCGAATCCAACCTTGATATCACCCTTCTTGCCATAAATGTGAAAAGTCTCAGCTGGCAGCTTAGCCCATGCATTTGCCAGTACACGAGGGTCCACACCGCGCTTTACAACTCCTTCTGAGTAGATTGCCTGAACACAGCTCTGGATGCCACTGATACCGCCCCAAACATCAAATACGTTCTCAATTTTCTGTCCTAGAATTTCATTGAATTTCTCATCATATGTACAAGGTGAATGGTCAGATGCAAGTCCAGAGAAGACTCCAGCCTCTACGCACATCCACATCGATTCAACATCTTCCTTAGTTCTGAGTGGTGGCGCACACTTGAATAGTGGTCCATTCTCAAGAACATCTTCCTCTGAGAAAGCGAGATAATGCCCGCATGTCTCAGCAGACACTTCATACCCTTCGCACTGTGCCTGATATATCTTCTCAGCAGCTGCAGGATGACTTACGTGGCAGATATGTGCACGGCACTCAAGCTCTTTAGCAATCTCTACGACAGTCTCTGTCGCAACGATTTCTGCTGCTGGAGTTCTTGAATCGAGAAACCCTCTCCAAGTTAGGTTCCCAGCTTCCTTCTGCGCCTTTTCGCCTTCCTTAATCATCGCAAAGTCTTCGCAGTGGAACCCAGCCATACCACCAAAGTCTTTGATAATCTTCATAGCCTGATATGCCTGTCCGTATGTGAGCGGTGAGTAATCCGGTGATACAGGTCCTAGAAACGACTTAAACGCAATAACGCCTCTTTCGTCAAGCCCCTTCAGCTGATCTAGGTTGCCTGGAACTAGACCTCCCCAGAATGCAAAGTCTGAATATGCATTCGGCTGCACCTTTGCTAACTTAGCATCAAAGATCTCTGGTGTTGTGAGTGCTGGCTCATTCTGCAGTGGCATATCGATAACTGTTGTATATCCGCCAACTACTGCTGCAGCAGTTCCGTGCTCATAGTCCTCTCTCCACTCATATCCTGGATCATTAAGATGTGCGTGCGTGTCAATAGCTCCCGGGAAAATCTGTTTACCAGCTGCATCTATTACTTTTGCAGCTTCGGGTTCATCACCTTTTGCTAGAATTGCTGCAATCTTGCCATCCTTGATAGCAACGTTTGCATCCTGAACTAGATCCGATGTAACCACCTGTCCGTTCTTAATTAATAAATCATACATATAGTCTCCTTCCCTATAACCCTATGGGCCATATATACGAAGTAAGTATCAATTTGTGAAACCAGATTACTTCAGTTGATTTGTATTATTAAAAAAACTGGTCAACCAATTTCAACATTTCTATGGATATATACTACATTAGTAGCTAAAAATCTTCAACAATCTTATGTAATTAAAAAAACGGATTGATACCATTTTTTTAATTGAAAATTTTTTTATTATTTTTTTACTATTGTACAATTCTACTAAAACAAGTTTTAATTTTTGTTATAATGGTGATAATATAGCCAAAACAAGGAGCATTTATGATAAATATATTGCAAACATCTATATACATAATAAAAACTTTCAATAGACTAAAATCAGCTCAATCCCATGCAACTCATAGATTATATGTACACTCGGTATACGAAAGAACGATTAACCTCATGCTCGATGGGCAGTTAGTAGCCCTACAGACTGCGAATTCGCCCGTTTCCCCAATCAGCATAATATTGCCACTTGATGAAGCTGGCATGAGAGACTTACGTGTACAAGAAGGTGACTCAGTATCATTTGATGGGACAATCCTCTCTGTGGGCTGCACAGAAATTAATCTAGATTCTCTTGCATCGATTTACGATGATCAACTATCATCATATTCAGTGACAAAGAACTTGCAGACCATCGTTCTTACACTCATTAACAAGTCAGATAGAACAGGCTTCTCAATTTTAACGAATCCAAAATCAAGTAGCGAAGATCTAGTTCTATCATATGTACAAGGTTTGTTACACAAAATCGCAGATAGATGCAATAAGATACAATCTATAGCTTCCGAAGATGATGCCGATCTACAATCACTATACAGCAATATTAGCAGCTCACTCTCATCTCTCATAGGGGTTGGAACTGGTCTCACTCCTAGCGGAGATGATTTTCTCACTGGTATTCTTTCTACATTTACAGCATTCCCAGACAGCTTCGACAGAACACTTATTAATTTGCTAAGAGATTCTGTTTACCATCATCTAGCGGATACTAACGAGATAAGTCGCTCATTTATCAAGTGTGCTCTTAACGGGAAATTCAGTCTGCCTCTCATCGAACTTTATGACATGATTTGCTCTAAAGACCCTAATGGTGAGTCAAGCGAAACGTTTTTAGACGATGAACAAATTGATGTCCTTTTAAAGAAGTTCCTTGCAATAGGTCACTCATCAGGAATCGACACATTGACAGGCATATGGTGGAGTATGACGTATCTATTTAAAAACTAAATATGATAAAGTGGCTGATATACCAGAAATTTATTAAATTTTCTTGTTTATTTTCAACCACTTTTTAATTATTATGGTACAATGTTAATATCAAGATAGAAAGGATGTATTGAAATGAGTTTATTAACAATAATGCAAAATCGACGCAGCATTCGCAAATATAATACTGAGCCAGTTACAGAAAAAGAGCTAAATGATGTTATTTCAGCAGCCTTACTTGCCCCAAACGGCAAAGGACAACGGCCATGGGAATTTGTGGTGATTAGAAATCAGGATACTCTTAAAGAACTAATTAACTGCCGTAAAGGTGGTGCTAAAATGCTTGAAACCGCAAATGTTGCCATTGCAGTATATTCAGATTCAGAAAAGACCGATACATATATAGAGGACAGTTCAATAGCAATGACTCACATGTTATTAGAAGCTGCTGAACTAAATCTTGGTGCAGTATGGCTACAAATTCGTCTACGTCCTTCGAACAAAGAGGGTGTAAGCGCTGAAGCTTTCGTAAATTCCAAACTAAATGCACCTGAAAATATGAAGCTAGAGGCACTCCTAGTCCTAGGTCACATAGACGAATCACCAAATCCACAGCAGATGCCATGCTTACCTTCAGAAAAGGTACATTGCGAGCAGTGGTAAATATCTACCCCTTACCTTAAATATAAATATAATTCTATAAAAGACCGTATTCATATATGAATACGGTCTTTTACTTTCAAATTTTTATTTGGCTCTCACATCTACTGCATCTCGAAAACGAAAGGTAATTCAAACTCATTGCCCTTGCCATCTGAACCTTCCAATGTAAATGTAAACGGTAAATTTTGATCAATTCTCTTAAATACGATTACTCCAGAAGTAGACTCACCTGCCTTTACACTCTTTGCAAGATGGACATCTTCATAAACGAAATTTTCTTCATCTGACACGTAATCATTTCCATCCTGGACGATAAGGCCCTGATCAGGGTAGATTTCGATCGTCTTCTTCGTATCATTTTTTACTTTTATATATACCCTAGTGTCATCACTTGTGAAATCAATTTTCTCTATAGATGCAGAGACACCTTTCATCTTTACATTATATCCGATATCAAGCGTATCCTCTGCAGGAATTGCATCGGTTGACTTAATTTTCTTAATCTTCTTGGCCTTTAACTTCACAGCTTCCATCTCAGTGCCTTCTTCATCTACAACAGTTACTTTGCCCAGAATCTTACCCTTAACTTTAATATATTCACCCTCTTCGTACTTTAACTTATCATCGCCAAGAACTAATACTGTAGGATGTTTGGCCTTAACAAAGTTTTCAAACGCCTGCAGATGAATCTCCCCCTTGACCTTATCAACAGCGACTATTTGCATAGTCAGATTATTTACCGTCTGTCCTTTAAAATCCTCTGGGTGAGCATACAGCTCCTTTATTTTAGATTCGCTAAACGATGAAGAGCAACCAGCCATAGATAGTCCGATTGCTAACACAAGTAGCGATACAATTATGAATTTTATTGAATGCCTCTTTACTTTAGACATACCTGCCTCCTGCAGAAAGCGAAGTTTCTGTTAATAATTTTATATTTCTGACACATTACAGCATCTTTCTAATCTGACTTCCACTCATCCATGATGTCACATTCTCAAATACCATTTCTGCACGTCTATCTATGGACTCTTTCGTGTCAAAGCCGACGTGAGGTGTGCATACTAAATTAGGTGCATCGATTAGCGGATGATTCTCTGGCAGTGGTGGATCTTTCTCAAATACATCAATTCCGGCCTTGATTCGGCCTTCTCTAAGAGCTTTTGCTAGAGCTTCAGTCTCAATAACTTGACCTCTTGCCGTATTCACGATTATCGCACCCTTCTTCATAGCGGCAATTTCCTTCTCTCCGATTAAACCTTTCGTCTCAGGAGTTAACGGAGTATGAACTGAAACTATATCAGCCTTTGCCATAACATCGACAAGCGGCATATACTCGAGTCCAAGAGCCTTAGCTACAGTCTTTTCACTTCTATTGTAACCGATGAGTTTGCATCCAAATGCCTTGAAAATAGCAGCAGTTCTGATACCAATTGCACCAGTACCCACTATTCCGACAGTTTTGCCAGCCAGTTCATGGCCAGCGAGGTTTCCTTTGCCAAGCCCATCTTGTACAGCAGCATTGCATTCTGTGATATTTCTTAGGCAGTCTAGAGTTAGTCCGATTGCTAGTTCAGCAACAGCATCATCACAATACCCGCCGGTGTTTGATATAGTTACACCAGCTTCCTTGCAAGCTTCAACATCTACATGATCTATCCCTACAAATGCAACTGATACCATCTTCAGATTCTTATCAGCCCTGATAACTTCTCCAGGAAGAGGATGATTCGCGATGACTAGAACATCCGCATCCTCTGCACGCTTTACCAGTTCATCTGTATCAGTAGTAACAGTGTCATATGCATTAAAAGCATGTCCCTGTTTAGTTAAAGTATCAGATAGTTTCTTCAAGGTGTCCTCAGATATGCCCAATGGCTCCATAAGAATAATCTTCATAGTTAGTCCCCCTTGTATTTAGTCTTTATAGTGACTTTTATTATAACACACTTACATAAATTCATATCTTAAATATGCATTTCCACATAATTATTCATTGTTCATGATTAGATAAAACAGTATATTCCCTTGCACGCAATTGAATTTCATGTTAAAATTTTTCCATATTGGTGGTTTAAATACAAGCCAATTTAGATATGCAAAATGGAGAAGAGACAAATGGGAAATAAATTAATTTGTGGATGTGTCCGTGTATATCGTTCGGATATAGAGGAAGCTGTTAGAAATGGCTCACACACATATACAGAGATTCAGGAAACAACTGGTGCAGGTACCAGCTGTGGAAACTGTAGACCTCTAGTTGAGAAGGTTATCAGAGAAGCCCTTTCGGAGCTTGATAATAATTAAATATATTACACATATCACTAAATTTGTAAAAGAAGTTGAAAAAATGGAATGGCCTAAACATTCCATTTTTTTATTTCTGTGAACATATGAAAATAGATTTCTTTTTGCTACTCGTAGGAATCCAATTTACAAAGGCTATTAAACTAGACACTGATGTTTCCCCATGCAAAAGGGATTGGGCAAAAGGCCCAATCCCTTTACATTTCGTAAGACCCTAAAACTAGCCCCTAAAATTCGCCCCTAAAAAACTTTGATGACCCTTTTATTATCATAATTCTGTTATTTCTTACTTGCTGTTTTTTAGCTTCCTACGCAGAAGAATCAAACATCCACTTATAAGCGACAGACCGAGTAGTTCTGAATATAGAATAATATCGGTGCTATCTGAAGTCTTTGGTGTAACACTATTAACCCTATTAGCTTTTTTTACTTTAGGTGTTTCAGGTTTTTGTGTAACTTGAGTGCTAGGTATTGGTGTAACTGGTGCAACGTACTTTGTATAAACATGTGTACGAACATCGTCTGTGTCAGGAAGCGTCTTCTTGAATACATATGCTATATTACCATCTGCATCATATATGTACTGGTCAGCGGAGGGGAATCCGAAAACTTCGGCTTCCTTAACAATATTCCCATCCTCATCGATATATCTAGTTGCTTTTGCAACTGGAATTTCAAGCGATGGAACTACATTAGGAACGCCACTGGAAAGCGTCATACCCAGAAAGATAACTCTTCTCTTAACCGGCTTAAACACTTCTACTCCATCCTCTTCAGTCCTATATCTTATAGTCTGTGTAACTATCCTATACTCGCCATATCTTCCTTTTGCCCAAGGAATAACAGCAGCTTCTGCTGGCTCTGCATCTGGATCATTGGCATCAGGATTTACAATATCAGCATTTTCAGACTTCCAGGAATTAATATATTCAGTAGCTTTCTGTCCTGTCAAGGTGCGCTCTCCCAAATAAGTAATATTGTCCTCGTTAGCCTCTGTTTCAGTCACTACAGGATTACCTTCCTCAGCAAATGCGGTACCAATATTCATCATAGTTAAGATCTGCACAGTTAATAGCAACGCAAGAAGCGTTGATACAAATCTTTTATTATTACTTGATTTATTATTTTCGTAATTCATAATTATATTTTGCATAATATTACCCTTCTTATTGAAATTACTCGAATTAAAAACAACTGCACTTAGTTTGAATTTATCACCCTTTAAGTACTATGTCCAATCTTCAGTACCATAAAGACACTTTAAATATAATTTAAATAAAGAACTTTACCTCTGTTTAAATGACCTCACTTTAACTTTGGTCTTTTCCTTTATCTAATAAAACATTATTTGTATTGTAGCAAATTAAATTTTGTAAAACAAGATTGATTTTCATTTTAATTGTTCTTATTTATGCACTTAAAAGCTGCAGGTGTGTGTACCGACCTCCTAATTGTTAGATTTTGATCTAGCTTTTTTGGGGGGCACATCATACACCTGCAGCTTTTTTTATCTTATTTTCGCATTAGAAGTATTAAAATTTTATTGTTCCACGATGAACTGTATCACAATATTCACATCTATATACTCGGTTTTCAGCATCATCTAGTCTGAACTTTTGCTCTATCCCTCTTTCAGTAGAAGTAATGCAGCGAGGGTTCTTACACTCTATTACATTGGTAAGCCTTTCTGGCAGTTTCATATGCTTCTTGCTATGCAGACTGCTATCTTTGATTATATTAACCGTGATATTGGGATCTACAAAACCTATAAGATCAAAGTCTAAATCAATAATCTGGTCAATCTTTATTATATCTTTTTTACCGTACTTACCGCTCTTCGCATTCTGGATTATAGCAATACTGCAATCAAGTTTATCCAGTCTGAGAAGATTATATATTGCTAAAGATTTTCCTGCGTCTATATGATCCAGAACTATTCCGGTTGTTACTCCATCAATGTTCATTAATTCAGACCTCCTTCGATACCTAGAAGCATAAGAATAAGTGCCATTCTGACAAATCTTCCATTTTTAACCTGATCAAAGTACTTAGCACGAGGGTCTTTGTCCACTTCTACAGCAATTTCATTAACCCTTGGTAACGGGTGCATGATTACTAATTCTTCCTTTGCAGACTCAAGTTTTTGCTCATCCAAAATATATGTATCCTTGAGTCTTACATAGTCCTCTTCGTTAAAGAATCTTTCTTTCTGTACTCTTGTCATATACAGGACGTCGAGTTCTGGCAGCGCTTCCTCTAGCGAGGTTGTTTCAACCCACTTCACACCCGCATCATCCATGGCATCCTTGTTGTAGGAAGGCAATTTTAGTTCATCTGGAGAAATTAGAACTACTTCAATACCCTCATATCTAAGCATCGCAAGTATGAGTGAATGCACTGTTCTTCCAAACTTAAGGTCTCCACAGAAGCCTATCTTTAAGTCTGTCAGGCGTCCTTTGTTACGAAGAATTGTCAGTAGGTCAGTCAGTGTCTGTGATGGATGTAAATGTCCACCATCACCTGCATTGATAACAGGTATTTCACATGAATTCGCAGCAACGAGTGCTGCACCCTCCTTAGGGTGTCTCATGGCAATTATATCAGCAAAGCACTCCATAACTCTCGTCGTATCGCTCACTGTCTCTCCCTTAGAAGCAGATGAAGAGTTTGCATCAGAAAAGCCTACCACATTTCCACCTAGTCCGTACATAGCTGACTCGAAGCTGAGCCTTGTACGTGTGCTAGGCTCGTAGAATAGCGTTGCTAAAGTCTTATGCGCACACTTTTCCTGATATTTTTCAGGATCATCAATTATATCGCTTGCCAGTGCGAGCATTCGATCTAGCTCATCAAGATTGAGATCAGTAATGTTAATTAAATCTCTCTTAGCCATTCGATTATTCCCTTTCCTTCTTCACTTGTTACGTAGTTCTCTTGAACAGCAGTATCTATGAGTTCGCTTATGGTACAGAGACTTACCTTCTCAACATTTGCATCCTGGAAGTTCTTATCCGCCTTGGCTGTCTCATAAGTAAAGATGCTTATAACTGCAAGCACTTCTGCTCCCGCTTCACGAAGTGCTTCAACTACTTCGATTGAAGAACCGCCTGTCGAGATAAGGTCTTCAACAACTACAACCTTCTGCCCCTTTTCAAGCTTTCCTTCGATTCTGTTGTTACGTCCGTGAGATTTTGAACTTCCTCTTACGTATCCCATAGGCTTTCCAAGGATATGTGCAGAGATTGCTGCGTGTGCAATTCCAGCTGTGCTAGTCCCCATGATTACGTCGCATTCAGGATACTCCTCTTCAATAACTCTAGCCATCTCATTCTCAATCACATCTCTCACTATCGGTGATGTGAGCGTAAGTCTGTTATCGCAGTAAATTGGACTTTTGATTCCACTAGCCCAAGTGAATGGGTCATTTGGGCTTAAGAATACCGCTCTGATGTTAAGTAGACCCTCTGCAATCTGCTTTGATTTGCTCGCTGAATTAGTCATTGTTAATCTCCTCCATACAAATTTTATATGCTTTTACAGGATCATCTGCCTTGGTGATGCTCCTGCCAATTACTAGATAGTTTGAGCCCAATTTCTTTGCTCTTCCTGGAGTTGCAACCCTGCTCTGATCGCCTTTAGCATCTCCAAGAAGTCTAATACCAGGCGTTACAGTAAGGAAGTCCTGGGAAGTTTCCTCATGAATCTCTTCCGACTCCCAAGCCGAGCACACAACGCCATCGAGACCAGCTGCTTGCGCATTTTTCGCATAAGCAATAACTACATTCTTAAGCTCGCCTTCTATCTTAAGTTCGCTATTCATCGTCTCCTGATCTGTTGACGTTAGCTGAGTAACTGCAATGATTTCTGGTCTTTCTCCACAATGAGCACCTTCTTCAAGGCCTTCAACAGCAGCCTTCATCATCTTTATTCCTCCAGCTGCATGAACATTGACCATATCAGCACCAACAGAAGCGATAACCTTCATGGCACTCTTAACTGTATTTGGAATATCGTGCAGTTTAAGATCTAAGAACACCTTATGCCCTCTTGCCTTAATATCCTTTACAATAGAAGGCCCCTCTCCGTAGAACAGCTCCATTCCTACTTTTACGTAGAGTTTCTCTTCTTCGAATTTGTCGAGGAATGAAAGCGCCTTCTCACCATCAGGAAAATCTAGTGCAATTATAATCTCTGGCTTCATCTATATTACCCCTCTTATTTCTTCTAAATTCTTTATTCCTAGCTCTTCCATTCTTGGCTGCAGCTCACTAATTATGCGTGGCATTGTCCAAGGGTCGACCAGATTAGCCGAACCGATTTCAATAGCAGTTGCACCTGCCATTATCATCTCAAGCACGTCATCAGCACTCTGTATGCCACCAATACCGATTACTGGAAGTTCTACAGCATGAAAAACTTCGTTTACCATGCGCTGAGCAATCGGTCTAATAGCTGGTCCAGATAGCCCCGCATACTTCATTGCAGTAACTGTGCTTCTCGTTCGAAGATCGATTCTCATCGCCTTGAAGTTGTTTATCAAACTGATTCCATCTGCCCCGCCGGCTTCACACGCTTTTGCAATCTCAGAAACATCAGTCACGTTTGGAGTCAGCTTCATAAATATCGGAAGCTTAGTCACATCTCTTACTGCTTTAGTAATCTGTTCTGACATCACCGGATCTGCTCCAAATGCTGATCCGCCATGTTCTACATTAGGACAGCTAATATTGACCTCAAGTATGTCCGCATATCCCGATGCATCGAGTTTTGACGCAATCTCAGCAAACTCAGAGATGCTAAATCCACTGATATTGACAATTAGTGGTCCCTGATAAATCTCTTTTAACGCAGGCAAATCTTCTTCGATGACGTGATCTATTCCAGGATTTTGTAACCCTATAGAGTTAAGCATTCCGCTTGTGCACTCTGCGATTCTAGGAAGATTATTACCATATCTAAGCTCAGAGGTAGCACTTTTGGTCACCACACCGCCTAGAACGTTTAGGTCAAATAAATCTCTGTATTCCTGACCATAGCCAAATGTTCCACTCGCTGGCATAACCGGATTTTTAAGTTCAATTCCTGCTAGATTCACCTTAGTTATAGGCTTTCCCATCTCAGCACCTCCTTGTCAAAAACCGGTCCTTCCTTACAGACTCTCTGGCTTCCATCAGTGGTTCTTATCGAACAGCCCATACATGCACCAAAGCCACATCCCATACGTGCTTCAAGACTGAACTGTCCACGCTCCACCTTGTGGTCTAAAGCGCGAAGCATCGGTAGAGGGCCGCAAGCACATGCGTATTCACACTTATCAAAAGCATCCGTCACAAATCCCTTCTGCCCATATGAACCATCTGCCGTCATTACAGTGATATCATCCGAAAACTGCTCAAAGTCCTCGAGCATAAACATTTCATCAACTGAATTATAACCGAGCACTACTTTGCAGGACTTTCCAGACATTACCATCGACTTAAGTAGTCCTAGCATCGGTGGAATTCCGATTCCACCTCCAATTAGATATGCTCCATCTGGAATCTCATCGAGATCGTACCCGTTACCTAGCCCCGTGATACCTTTCACATAGTCACCAGGCTCCATCTTACTCATGATATCTGTTCCTTCTCCCACTACCTTATAGATGAGCGTGTATCTACTGCTATCATAGCTGCTAACTGAGATTGGTCTTCTTAGGAACTTCTCAGGAACTTCAATCATCGCAAACTGTCCAGGTCTTGTAAACTCTGACTTCGGTGTCTCGAGAGTCATTCGATAAATCCCGTCAGCAAGCATTTTATTCTCAAGGATTTCGCTTCTTAAGTCGTGCATATTACTTCTCCAAATTCTCGTATACGATTTTGCCATTCATTATAGTCATCTTAACTAGACCACTCAGAACATGTCCATCAAATGGTGTGCACTTTCCTAAGGATAGAAAACTTGCAGTATCTAGTCTAAATGTGTTATCTAAATCAATCATCGTCCAGCCATTTTGTTTTAAGCCGAATCTCTCTCTTGGTACTATAGACATAATGTGTACTAGGTGCTCAAGCGATATAACTCCCGGCTTAACTAGATATGTATATAGTGCTGGAAAAGCGCACTCTAATCCTGTGATTCCGTTTGGACTCTTGGCAAAGCCTCGGCTCTTCTCATCCGCGCTGTGCGGCGCATGGTCAGTTGCTATCATATCGACTGTTCCATCAAGCAGTCCCTCTATCAAAGCTTCCTTATCGGCTCTATCCTTAATAGGTGGGTTCATTTTGAAACGGCCGCCAAGTTCTGGCCAGCTGCCTGTAAATGTGCGTATATCATCAGTATCGAACACGAGATAGTGAGGAGCTGTCTCACAAGTTACGTCAACACCACTCTTCTTGGCCTCCCTGATAACTTCGACACTCTCTTTACAAGAAATATGGCACACATGATAACCAGCGCCAGTTTCATCTGCTAGCTTAAGGTCTCTCTCAATCTGCTTCCATTCACTCTCTCTAACTTTGCCCTCTCTAAGCAGCGATTCATCTTCACAGTGAGCTACGATTAGCTTACCTAACTCTTTAGCGTGATACATAGCTTCACGCATAAGATCATCTGCCTGTACACCACGGCCATCATCAGAAAACGCACATACATATGATGAAAGAGCCTCCATATCAGCGAGCTCTCCTCTACCATTCTGTGCTAAAGTTATGGTTCCATATGGAATAACCTCTATGTCAGCATCTCTATTGATTAAATCTAGCTGCACGCTTAGCGCATCGAGTGTAGATGGTGCTGGCTTTAGGTTAGGCATAGTGCACACTGTAGTATATCCGCCGTGTGCTGCAGCCTTGCTTCCTGTGCTGATGGTCTCTTTGTAAGACTGACCTGGTTCGCGAAAATGAACATGCACATCGCAGAATGATGGCAAAATAAAAGAGTTATCAGCATTGATAACTCTTTCAAAATCAAAATCACTACCGGTTTCGGATTCTAGACCGGTCTTCTCACGAGCATCAACTACAAACAATTCGTTAGGTGTAAATTCTCCAGATTTATAAATCTTTCCGCCTTTAATTGCAGTAGTCATAGTTCCTCCAATTATATTAAACTTCTTGATAACTTTTCGTTACATATCTTATAGAAGTATAACATTTTTGGCTCATGCTATGTGAGAAGAATGTTAAAATCCGCCGCAAAATTTTGTTGTATATGGCATTAATTCTTCTAATCGAATATTAGTGCTCTTCGTGTGGCTCAAAACCCTTGATTTCATCAGGAAGCTCCAATCCATTCTTCTCATAATAATCAACGAGAGCAGACTTGATAGCATCCTCAGCTAAAACTGAGCAGTGAACCTTTCTTGCTGGAAGCCCATCAAGTGCTTCCACTACAGCCTTGTTAGTTAGTTCAAGAGCCTCCTTGATGCTCTTACCCTTGATAAGCTCAGTTGCCATCGAGCTCGATGCAATCGCTGATCCACATCCAAATGTCTTGAACTTAACATCTGTGATGATATCATTTTCAATCTTGAGGTACATTCTCATGATGTCACCACATGTTGGGTTACCAACTTCACCAATGCCATCAGCATTCTCGATTTCGCCAACATTTCTTGGATTCTCAAACTGATCCATTACCTTCTCGCTATATAACATGTTCTCTTTCCCCCTTCTCTAGTTCATCCCAGAATGGTGATAGTTTTCTATAGTGCTCAACAACATCGTGAACCTTCTCGATGATGTAATCAATCTGCTCTTCGGTGTTCTCTTCATTAAGACTGAATCTAAGTGATCCATGAGCCGCCTCTATGGCAACACCCATGCCGATTAGAACGTGGCTTGGATCGAGTGACTCGCTAGTGCAAGCTGATCCAGATGAGCATTCGATGCCATACATATCTAGAGCCAATAATAGCGACTCTCCTTCAACTCCTTCAAACGAATAGTTAACGTTGCCAGGGAGTCTCTTTACAGGATCTCCGTTGAGCTTCGAATATGGTATATCAGATAACCCCTTGATAAGTCTATCTCTAAGAGCAATCATCTTAGCGTTATTCTCTTCCATATGCTCAATTCCATCTTCAAGAGCCGCTGCAAGTGCTGCAATTCCTGGAACATTGACTGTGCCAGCTCTCTTTCCTCTCTCCTGAGCACCACCTTCAATGACATTGATGAGTCTGATACCATTTCTAGCATATAGAACTCCAACGCCCTTAGGTCCGTGGAATTTGTGAGCGGATAGAGAAAGCATATCTATATTCATAGCCTGAACATCTATCGGTAGATGAGCAGCTGCCTGAACTGCGTCTGTGTGGAAAAGAACTCCCTTTTCGCGACATAGCTTTCCTATTTCAGCAATCGGCTGAATAGCTCCCATCTCGTTGTTAGCAAACATAATTGATACTAAAGCTGTATCCTCTCTGATTGCATCTTCTACATCCTTAACATCCACGATTCCATTAGGTTGTGGCTTGAGCAATGTAACCTCAAAGCCTTCCTTCTCAAGCTTTCTAAGTGTATGAAGAATTGCGTGATGCTCAATGTTGAGCGAAATCAGATGCTTCTTACCCTTTTTAACAAGACCTCTCGCTGCTGAAATAAGCGCCTGATTATCTGCTTCACTTCCGCCTGAAGTGAAATAAATCTCGTTAGGCTTCGCTGCGTTGAGTGCCTTAGCTACCTTAGCTCTGGACTCATCAAGCTTCTCTTGAGTAATCTGTCCATCTGTATGAAGACTGTTAGGGTTGCCGTTATAGTTCTTAAGGCAATCTAGCAGCGTATTGAGTGCGACATCGCTTAGATACGTTGTTGCCGCATTATCTGCATATACTCTCATGTATACCTCCCTACCAATAAAATAGTCATCTTTGTGCATTCGTTATTATATTCCTTAAATCCCTACTCGGTCAATAGGAATTAGTTTTGGATATAACTTAAAACAATTAATTAGATGTGTCTTGATCTTGCATCAGCTTATCGACGTTACCGCTCATGAGATCATGGAGTGTTATATTATCCAGATACTCATCTATAACCTTGTCAAGGCCAATCCACAATGGAAGTGTCACACACGAATGTGCTCTACCGCAGCTCACCTCACCAGACTTAATGCAGTCTACCGGGAGCAAGGCTGCCTTCCGTGATACGGAGAATCTCACCGATGTTATACTCATTTGGCGATTTAATTAACCTATAGCCTCCGTTCTTTCCTCGTAAACTCTTAAGTAATCCGCCCTTATTGAGCATCGATACAACATTCTCTAGATACTTCATTGATAGCTTCTGCCTTTCAGAAATATCTGATAGAGAGATATATTCCCCGTCATCGTGGTTAGCAAGATCAATCATGACCATCAGAGCATATCGACCTTTTGTTGAAACAATCATGGCTCATCCTCTCTTTGATATCTTGCGTATTTATATCTTACAAGTGAAGAATAACACATTGTGCACAACCAATCAAGCTTTTTCCTATTATTCATATAGGAATTTAGTGTTTTAAAAAAAGAGCACAATTTTACGCCCGATTTTTCAGCCCCTTTAGCCAATTTGCCTTGCAATTGTGCTCATTATATTTACTACTTAGTCTTTATGTCTCGACATCCGTTTATATTCGCTTATAGCTCGTACATGCGGTACATATTTGCATATATTCCATCACGCTCTATGAGTTCATCGTGAGTTCCCTCTTCTGCTATTCCATCCTGACTAAGCACCAGTATTCGGTCAGCACTTTTTATTGTGGTTAGTCTATGTGCAATCGTTATTGTCGTTCTGCCCTTTGACAAGTCAGCAATTGACTGCTGAACAAGCTTCTCACTCTCATTATCCAGAGCGGATGTCGCTTCATCGAGAATCAGGATAGGTGGGTTTTTGAGAAATACCCTTGCAATGCTTATTCGCTGCTTCTGTCCGCCTGATAGCTTCATGCCACGTTCACCAACACTGGTATTATATCCGTCAGCCATCTCTCTGATGAATCCGTCTGCACCCGCAAGCTTTGCCGCCTGCTCTATCTCCTCCATACTTGCCCCCGGCTTTCCGTATGCGATATTGCCAGCAATAGTATCCGAGAACAGATACACATCTTGCTGCACCATTCCAATCTGAGATCTAAGTGACTTACAGGTTAGCTTCCTAATATCATGACCATCGACTTCAATGCATCCATCAGTAACATCATAGAACCTAGGAATTAAATTGCAAAAAGTTGTCTTACCTGCTCCTGACGGTCCTACTAGTGCGATGTTCTCACCTGGTTTTATGCTTAGATTTATCTTATTAAGAATTTCTTCGCTATCATTATATCTAAATGTCACATCCTTGAAATCGATAGCACCAGTAATTCCATTAAGCTCTACCGCATCTGGATCATCATCAATCTCAACAGGCTCATCCATAACCTCGATAAATCTCTCAATTCCTGTCATTCCACGTTGGAACTGCTCCGTGAATTCAACGATTCTTCTTACAGCTTCAAGCAATACACCTATATACATCATAAACGCTACAAAGTCACCAGTGGTAATTCTACCATTCTTTAGTTCAAATGAGCCCACAAGAATCACGACGATGTACATGATACCGTCGAACGTACGCGTAACGCCTCTAAATCCCGCCATCGCCTTATATCCTATAGCTTTTACGCCAAGGAATCTCGAATTATCTACTTCGAAACGTTCCTGTTCATACTCTTCATTTGCAAATGACTTTGCTACCTTAATTCCGAGAAGACTATCCTCAACGTGTGAGTTAATCTCGCCAAGTCCACTTCTCTGCATCTTGAAAGCTCTGCGCATTCTCTTACGGAATGTATAGGTTGCTGCAATCATAATTGGAATTATTGCAAACATGAGCACTGTAAGCAGCACATCTATTCTCACAAGAAGTATAAAACCGAGTACAATCTTGATAAATGCTATCCAATATTCCTCTGGACAATGGTGTGCAAACTCTGTGACATCGAATAAATCACTAGTAATTCTGGATATAAGTTGGCCCGTTTTGTTCTCAGTATAATATGAATATGATAGATTCTGACACTTTTCGTATAGATCACGCCTCATGTCAGTTTCTATCTTTGCACCCATCACGTGACCAGTATTTTGCATGTAGTAATTAGCCACTACGTCGACCGCTCTGAGACAGAGATATATACCCACAATCTTAACTATCAAATCAGCTGTAAACCCTGCAATATCAGTAGCTACAACGTTGCTTATATATCTGATTAACAGTGGCAAAACTATGTCACTTACCGTGGTGAATGACGCACAGATTAGGTCAAAAATCAGCACTCCCTTATATGGTTTAAAGTAAGGAGCGAATCTGCGAATCAAATAGCTGGATGACATAACTTTATCCTTTGACTCTCCCATTTTTCATTACCTTTCATCAAGTAATCTCAATTAACCCCAATGTAAAAACGCAGACAAAAATCACCTGCGTATACCTGTTATATTATATATATATTGATTATATCACAGATTTTTCTACATTTCCCGTAATTAATTGTGCGCAATCTGCGGTTGAATTCCATATACAGAAATCGTATTATAATTGTCAATGCAATATCATACAGCAACTTGCATTGTAATAAATTACTACTTACAGGAGGTCCATTTGAACCTATATAACAATCTATCACCACGTAAGCAGTACCTCGTCCACTATCTGGGCTGGATGCTAGCTGGAAATGTAATATTCGCATTTGGAGTAAATGTTATTATCACTCCGATGAATCTCTATAACGGAGGATTTACAGGAATGGCTCAGCTACTTAGGTTGCTGTTTGTAAATGTGTTACATTTTCCTGAGATCCCGAGCGTGGACATCGTTGGTATACTTTACTTCCTACTGAATCTGCCACTTTTGATTATTTCATATAAGGTTGTTAATAAGGAGTTCTGTATCACATCTGTAATCTCGATTACGCTATGTTCAGTTGCACTCGGTGTGATACCAGTTCCTAAGACTCCGATTTTCAACGACTATCTAACAGCTTGTCTAATCGGCGGTGTAGTTGCTGGTACAGGAGCAGGGATGGTGCTCAGGGCAGGTAGCTCGCAAGGAGGGCAAGATATTATCGGCGTTATCGTATCGGTACTGAATCCGAATTACAGCGTTGGTAAAATAAGTATCATGATTAATATTGGAATTTACATCATATGCCTATTCCTATTCAATATAGAAATCGTTGCGTATTCCTTGATATACACGACAATACTCGCGATGTCACTCGACAGAGTCCACATTCAGAACATCAACATGCAGGCAATGATTTTCACTAAGAAGCCTGGTGTGGAAGATGTCATCATGAAGGAGCTCAAAAGAGGTGTTACTAACTGGACAGGAACTGGTGCTTACACTAAGGAAGATTCCAATGTCATCGTTACTATCATCGCTAAATACGAGGTAAGTAAACTTCTGATAGCTGTTAAAAAGGCTGATCCTGATGCCTTTGTGGTTGTTAACGAAGGTGCTCAGATATACGGTAACTTCGAGAAGAGGCTGACGAAATAGTTTCAACTTCTAACTAGTGTATACTGCATAAGTAAGTAATAGTACGAGAAAATGAAAAGCGGCGTGTGGATATAATTAGCACGCCGCTTTTGAGTTTATAAGTATCTGTTTGCAATTTACGACTATATAACCTCTATAATCAGATAAAGGGTTCTAAATCTCGCCTAGTTCATCGATATCGGAAAATCCCTTTCCTTCGCCCCATACCGCCTTGACTTGCATCACTGTAACGAAAGCTTCGGATCGAGTTCGCTCAAGTATTTCTTAATTTCGAAACTCTCGCGAACTGTGCAGTAAATTATTATCTCTTTACGAGGCTCACCTGTAAACTCGCCAACCATCGTGTCACTTGATACGCCGCGGTGCATATCCTTAATCACATGCTTGATTAGTGCATCTGATTCACTGTTGATAATTGTCATTCGAATCAGTTTGCTAGAGAATCCGTAGAGAACCATGTCCGTAATCTTCATAGCTGTAAACATCGATACGAATGCATATATAGCGATTCTAGGTCCTAAGAACACTGCTTGTATCGATACGATAATGACATCGACAAGCGTTGTTATCTTACTAAGACCCACATGTGGCGCAAGTTTCATCTTGATAATCTTACCAACTGAATCAGTTCCACCAGATGAAAATCCACCATAGAATGAAATACCGTATGACACTCCAAATGTAGCCCCGAGCAGAATTGCAGCCATCAGCTGGTCATCGACAAGGTCAAACTTCAGCCCCATCTCAGTAAATAGAACTGTCATACCTGGGTAAATTATAGACATAGCCAGGATTTTTTTGACATCTTTCATCCCGAGAGTCAACCATACTGCCGTCAAAACTGATATCGAAAGTCCGTAGAACATAATATTGTAGTTGATATTAAGCGTACTCTGTACCAGTCTTGCGATACCCGAAATACCACCATATGTCAGTCCGTTTGGAATCATGACGGCTGCAATTCCAAAAGCACCGATTCCACATGATGACAGCACGATGACTATGTCACGCACCAATCCCTTGATGTTTATGCCTCTATCCTTCTTCACTTTACTAAATACTCCTTACCAAATATATCAACAACTATATATGCGACATTTCCCCTAGAAATAAACTTTATGTCATCGTAGTTTTCCGTAACACTAATTTCTGCTGAAAATTCGCCGTTATAATCAGGATCAATCATGATGTAATCGATGAGAGCCTCCAGTGTACTCTTACATGCATTTTGGAGCAGCTCTCTATCCTTGTGCTGCACGTATCCAATTTCAAGTTCAGGCCTGAAGGCCATGAGTTTTGCATGGCAAAGCTTCTTGCCATTTTCCAGCTCATCAGCTCTCTCAATCTTGATTATCGCATCTGTCCTATATGGACGCGCTTCTCCATTTCCATAGAAAAGGTAATTGGATCGCAATTATCGAGCCTTTTCTTCGTAGTTCCGAGCGCCAGAGTCTCAATATCGCAGCCAACCCAGCATCTCCCCATTGAATTTGCAGCCTCGAGGAATGAACCAGATCCGCAAAAGAAATCTCCAACTAAATCGCCCTCCTTAGTGCATGAGCTTAGTATTCGTCTCATAAGCTCGAGTGGTTTCTGCGTTGCGTAACCATTTCTCTCACCGGAAGTCCTGCCAACCATGTCGATGCTCCAGACGTCTTTCATATTCACCAGAGTATACCAGCCATATTCATCCTGATACTCCTTAACTCCCTTGAAGCGGTACGGTTTAAAGTCTCGGTTATAAGACTTTTCCTTCGGTACATCGAGGTAATAATTCTTGGACTTGCTGTACATAAGTATCGTATCATGCTTTCGCGAGAAATGGGTTTTTGCACTGCCACCAGATTTATACTTCCAGATGATCTCGTTACGCATATTCTCATATCCAAAAATCTCGTCCATGACTAGCTTAACGTAGTGCGCTGAATGCCAGTCAAGGTGAACCCAGATTAGTCCATCATCTGCGAGTAACCTCTTCATCAGAACCAGTCTAGTGGTCATATTCTCCACGTACTGCTCGATGCTTCTATCGAAAGTATCATCATATGCTAGATGCTTAACCTTATGGGTCTTACCTTCATTATCTCTTATCGCAACTGTAGCATCATACTTTGATTTTGTAAAAAACGGTGGATCAATATATATACACTTGAACTTGCCTTCGTAACCGTTTTCGAGCAGCCAAGTCATGAATTCCAGATTATTGCCAAGAGCTAGTATATTATCGTCTAGACTAGAACCATCATAACTAACACTAAAGCTATCATACATGTGCTTTTCCATAACTTTAAATGGCTTAGATACCGTGATTTCACTGTTATCTAAACCTCGAATTATGCTCTCTGCAATTCCTAGAACTTTGCTCATTTCAACCATCCTATTCAGTTAGTAGTTCTTCCACTGATTTTTGCCGTATCTGTCATTATAGAATATTGATATTAATATGTCTATTTGCCAATATTAAAATAAACAATCCCCGAGACTCTGAGCCTGCATTACTGCACTCTCAATTCCTCGGGGCATTTAATCAACAGATATCTATTTGCATTCCCTAGAACTCAGCATATGTAAATGCTGGACTACTTAACATGCTTCCAAATAAAGAGAACATGTACAGCACTGCCATAAATATGAACATATATAGCGTATACTTCAGTGATATCTTATTTCTGATTTTACTTATGAACGAATTCTGCGACTTTTTCATTAATCCTTACCCAACCTTCATTCCAAGGATGAACTGCATCTGAAACTATGTATTTGTTATAGCTATATCCTGTCATATCAGTGTAATCCGCACCGTATCGACCTGCTATACTTTTAATCTTCTGACCTACAACAGCACGCTTATCTGCAGTCATTCCGGTATAGTCATACCATCTACCGTTAACAGGAAGTAATATCAGCTTCACTTCAATGTCATTGGCTTTTGCAATCTGGAGAAATGCCTCAAGATCGCTGTATTCAGGCGACTTTCATAGTTTTCATCCAGTCGGACATCCTTCATCTTAGGATATACTTGCCTAAACTTATTTCTCCATACACGATTACTCATGTAGAATGGATTGTCTGCCTTGTCCTCACTATCCCTATGAGCCTCTTTTATAAGGTTATTCCAGTTAAAATTATCTGGACTATATCTCTCGAAGTTTGGCGGTGTCTTTTTATTTTTCATCATGAATCTCATAGCTGCTCCGACAGTAATCTTATCCTTATCAAAAGCATGACGTCTCTCAAACCCATATAGTAAATTTGATTCCTTATTAAGATTCACATTGTTGATCATACACACCTTCATCTGTAGACTCTTGTTCTTTGATAACAGATTTTTAGTTCGCTTAGCAACATACTTCTTAGTCTTGAGTGGAACATTCTTGTTCTCCATAAAAGCAAAGTACTCGGTCTCTGAAAATCTAAGCGCATAGTCATTCTTTTTAACACCAGACTGCTTAAACCAGGTCGGCGAGACTAGTAATATGACCTTCTTGCTCTTAAGATGCGGCTGCAATGAACCGAGCGCTACAGTGTGGAACAGCGTCTGATTGAACGGTCCTCCGACTGTAACTAACTTTACATCTGTATCCTTGAAGAAGTTCGTAGGATGGTACTGAGTCTTACGACCATGCCTGAACTCAGATGAACCGAGCATGAGCACGGAATCCTTATCAAGATTCTGAGACAATGCGTTGAACGACAAATCTTTGTACGTATTATACCAAGTCCCGAACTGACCCGACTTGTCTCTAAGATCATTGTTAGCGCATATGAAGTGCACAATCACTGTGAACATCGCCAGCAGCACGAGAGCCGCTACAAACGAGTTTATCTTCTTCATCTTATCTTCGTTCCTGTCTTATTCTCCTAGAATTCTTGCTGAAACTGTATCAACAATCTTATTAGGTGTATCCATCTGTTCTCTTGTGAACTCGGATGGCGATAGAACTACTCCGTACTCATCCTGGATATCTAGCAAGAGACTAACGTAATCTAGCGAATCGATCAGATCCTCTTCTAGCAGATTGATATCTGGATTCTCTTTTACAATTTCGTCTCCGCAAATGTTCTCGATGATGTCTAGTAGCTTATCTCTCATGTCGTTTTCCTCCTGTGTTTAACACTCTGTTAAATATAATTTTAAATTTTATTATTAGCTTATTTCCCAAGGCTCGTACCTCATCGGCTTAAGCGTATGCTATGTTATCGTCTTTCTTTATTCATTACTTATTTATCAGTATTCCGAGTCTTCCTGAGAAGATGAAGAATCCAAACATTACTAGGTGGAATGTGATAAACCACGATACTGCGATAAACCACTTATCCTTTTTATGAGCCTTGTAGAATTTCGACTTCTTCTGGAATACCTCACATACGGATAGCAAAATGCCGTGATATAGACCGTAAATTATATAATTGCTTGCAAGTCCATGCCATACACCCATGACAAACATATTTATCATAAAGGCCATGGAAGCGATTGCCATCTTGTTCTTGACCTTACGACTTCTAACGAGAGCCATAGTGATTCTTGAGAACAAGAAGTCTCTAAACCAGAATGACAGTGTCATGTGCCAGCGATTCCAGAACTCCTTGATATCCTTACTAACGAACGGAGCATTGAAGTTCTCTGGAGTTTTAACTCCGAATATGTAGCTGGTACCAATAGCCATGTTGCTATACCCTGCAAAATCGAAGAATAGATATATTCCGTACAGGTAGAAGTAAATTGCTATCGAGTACCATGTTCCTCCCGTTCCGAAGTAATTCATGACCGTGTAGAAGCATGCTGCAATTACCATCTTGTACATCATACCCTTAAGTATCTTGTAAATACCTTCTCCGAGCATCTCTAGGTATTCGCCTCTAGGTATGGTCTTATCTATATCTTCGTCAAATCTTCTGCTTCTATCGATTGGCCCCGATGTAATTGCCGGGAAGAATAGCAGTAGATATATGAAGTTAGAAGTCTTGAAACTCGTGATAACTCCATCATATATCTCGATTACCATCTGCACGGCCTTGAATGTCATGTATGACAGTCCCAGGAATGCAAAAATATGATATTTGTTACCTGTTAGACTGAGCAGTTTATAGATAGTCAGTGGTGCTATGCTCGCTAGCAAGAATATCCTATACTGCCAAGTTACTCTGCCCTTCTTAGTTCTAAGCTCTAGATATATATGAACTATCGCATATTCTATTGCCGTGAACAGTGCTAGGTAGCAAAGGGCCATTAGGTTGCTGCCCATAGAGAGCCAAATAAACACAAATGTTACGAACATACCGTACCATTTTAGTGACTTCTCCCTGCAACCCAGATATATTGCAGGAATCGACAGACCCGCTAACCATATAAAGAAGCTATTGTCTGTAAAGAGCTGCATCTATACCAATTCCTCCAATTTCTTTCTATCTGCCTTGCCGTTATTAGTGAGCGGCATCTTATCTATGAACTTTACACGTTTTGGAACCATATAGCTTGGCAGGAAGTCTCTCAGCGCTTCACGCACATACTTTCTACCGCTATAATCATCAGCGATGATATCTCCTTCTCTTACCACGAAGGCAGTCAAGCTTTCCACCTTACCTTCGCGCTTCTTTGGTATAACTGCAGCAGCCGCTACCCCTTCTATATTTGTAAGGTTAGACTCAATGTCTCCGAGTTCGATTCTGTATCCATGAAGCTTTATCTGATGATCAATTCTACCGTCACAGAACAGCATTCCCGATTCATCGTAGTGTCCAGTATCACCAGTTCGATAGGCTCTTATTAGTTCCTTAGGGTTTTCGCTGAGCGAACCAGCTTCTGCCATGAAAAATACTTTATCGGTTCTTTCCTTGTCATTGTAATATCCTGAACTTACCGAATCTCCGACTATTATCATCTCGCTATTCTCTGGATCTATTCTGATTTCGGTTCCAGGCTTTGGAAGTCCTATTGGAAGAGCCCCTTCCTTTGCAATAACCTCGTCTGTGATGTCGACTTCAGTGACACATACCGTTGATTCTGTTGGTCCGTATGTGTTGATTACCTTTGCATTCGGGAATCTAGTTCTCAGCTGCTTTGCAGTGTCCTTAGTCAGAACCTCCCCGCAGAAAAGAAATGCCTTGATGCTTCCAAATTTCTCCTCGCTAAAATCCGCTTCTCCGAGGCACATGTCTGAAAACGACGGTGTCGATACCCAGTACTCTATGTTGGATGCTGCTATATATTTTAGCATCTCCGGCATATCCTGCTGCAAGCCTTTGTCTAGAGCAATGATTGTAGAACCAGTTGCAAGGCCAGTATATAGATCCATTACCGAAAGATCGAATGAGAATGGTGCCTGATTTAAGAATCTAGTCGCTTCTGGTATACCCCCAGAAAGCGTTACAGACCATTTTAGGTAGTTGTTAAGTGCATCTGCTGGAATCTTAACTCCTTTAGGCTTCCCTGTACTTCCTGATGTAAAGATAATGTAGTAAGTCTCATCTCCTAACACAGGCTCTCTATCCTCGAATGATGCATCTTCATCAAAGATGCTCTCAAGCTTTGATCTACCAACAACCTCATACTTGGAATCTATATTAAGCATCTCTTCGTACTGTGTAACTATCACGATTTCGTTATCTATCGCCGATGCTATATCGCTTACCCTCTCAGGAGGGTTACCAATATCAACCGGACAATACGCGTGGCCTGACCTAACACATGCAAGAAAAGCTACAAGCATATCTGGGTGCTTATGTCCGTAAACCATAATCGGCTCGCGATTTCCATCTAGCCTATTCGATATGTAGCTTGCCAGTGCTGATGATTTATTCCACAGTTCACCATATGTCATCTCACCATCCCTGGAGCTGAACACTAAACGCTCTGGCGATTCTATAGCAGTGCTTTTTATCTTTGCTATTATATCCATATCGTACCTCCGTTAATCTTTTGTTATTAACAATATTATCCAAAGTGCCTTAAATGAAGGGGAAGAATTTATTAAATAAAAATTAAGATTGAAATATCCACGTTTTTATACAAGTACAATGGTTTATTTCTAGACCACATATAGGCGTATCACTTGCAAATAGCGATAATAATCGCATTCATCTAATTGGTTTTTATACTCACACGTATTTCCCTAACACACGATAAAATAAATCGCCATAAACGACATGCACCCCAAAAGTTATTTTGAACCTAACTTTTGGGGTGCATTAAAAAAATACATCATAATATCAAGCGTTTAATTTAAATTTATCTCTGTCAATTATTTCTTGACGATTTTAGCATATAGAAGCTTCGATTCAAGGTCTATCTCTTTGATATGCTCGCTTAACGATTCACCAGTAAGCTTCTTATACTCGGTCTCAGAATTCACACCTTTCTCTTTAAGAATGCCTTTCTTGGCTTTTTCTATCTCTGCATTGCTGACGGATATTTTTCGTTTTTCTGCGATAGCATGAAGAACCAATTTATCTCTGACATTTTCCTTTGCCATCTCTTCAACCTGTCTATTGAACTGTGCCTTAGTAATACCAGCTTCCTTTAGATACTCGGTCATCGTCATGTCATACTCTTTGATTCGCTTATGATACTGGCTCTTGATATGTTCAATCTCCCTTGATAACTGAACTTTCGGATACTTAATCACTTTCGTGTTCTTGACGAGAGCTTGCCATTCCTGCTCAGTTAAAGCATTGCTCTTAGGCATTTTAAACTCCACATACTTTTCAGAATTGATAAGATCGTAACCATTATATCTTGTGATTGTAAATACAAAAAGCACAACATCGATGACTATAAATATAATTAGTCCTATAAGGAGTTTCTGCTTGCGAGTATATCTCTTATGCGGAGCCTTCCCCTTAGATAACGACATCGTCGCTTACCTCCTTATTAATCTTCTTAAATTTATCGCTGTTAAGTAGCGACTGTCCGCCGAGCTTGGCATCAGATTCTACAGAGCCGTCTATTATCTCATATTTCTGTGAGTTATCTGGCTTTTCTAGTCCATAGATGTAATTCCCAACAATAGCAGATACCCTGATCTGCTTAGACTTTCCGTCTATTACATACTCAGTTTTACCGCCTGTATTCACAGACTTCCATTCATCTGAATCACTATTTCTATACTCAATCCTGTAATCGTCTACACTACCTTTAGCCGCCGTAAACTTAACAGTCGTCTTGCCATCCTTAACGCTTGTTACGACCTTTGAAGGCTCGAAGTCTGCTGAGTTTAGGATGTCTTCATCACCAATCTGAAATGGGATAACTTCTGTATACCCTATATAACTACCTTTTCCCTTTACAAGTGCGTAAGCCGTCCCCTTATTGATGTTATTAACGTAAGAAATCGTATAATCATTGTTCAGAGTCAGCGATTTCCCGTTGTCAGTCAAATTAACGTTAATCGTTAGTGGGTTACCCGTGTATTTAAGCATATCATTAGATGATTCAGCACTAAGACCAGGGTTACCTGCTTTCTTAGCATGCTTATTCACGTACATCACGTCGTAATCCACCTTGCCTTTGATACCGTTAACACTTCCTGTGCTGGTAAATTGCCACATCGTATAGTCAGACGATGCCGAGAGATTGCTTGAGTAATGAGCAACCCACACTTCATGAGAGTTGTTCGCAAGACTAGTGGTATCTACTCCTGTCGTGCTTCCTGCAAGCGATGTCGATAGATATATTGCAGCTGGATATCCCTGAGAGCGGCAATATGATAGAAATGCATCTGCAACTGAAGTCATACGCTTCTTAGCATAGTCACTACCATTTGCACGCCATGAAGCATATGCACTATCAAAGCGTCCGTTCGAAAACTCAAGATCCATAACGAGGGGTAGCTCTATATCGTACTTCTTGGCGATAGCTATCAGCTTCTTTGCCTCAGCAACTGCTTCTTCTTCATTTGTCGCCTGTGAATACCAGTACACACCACGTGCAACACCAGCCGCTTTGGAACCTTCCATGTTAGTATCAAACTTAGAATCAACCTTTAGCTCGAAGCTAGATGATGTAGTAGCACCAGCTCTGATGAATGCGTAGTCAACACCATCGGACTTTACGGCACTCCAATCTATACTGCCTTGCCATTCAGATACATCTATTCCGAGAAATTCATAATAACCTTCACGGTCTGATGGTGTAGTTGGTAGCGAAGTGCCTGCAAATGAAGATCTAGAGGCAAAAAATGCAAAAACAAAGAGTGCCAAAATCAAGGCAGCAACATGCACGCCAATGGTGGACAAATATCTATTATTCATTAAGCTATTTCCTTTGGTGTTTTGATTCATTTTTAATCTCTCAAATTGTATAACTATGATGTACAGCTATTGAATTCAGCGGATTTGCTAATAAAAAAATCAGAAAAATAAAACGTGGGTGATGAACACCCACATCCACTATTAATTTATTATAGCATAATATTTATCTGTGCTGTGTGAAGACTCTATGCAAATGAAATCATATTGCTTTTTATCATTTAATTATCTGAAATGTAAAGGTAAGATACACCCACTAATTTGGATATCCACCCCTCTTAAGCTTCTCAATAAAATCATAAATGATTCCTGCTGTCAGTCCCCATATATTTCTACCATCATATTGGTAGAAATATATGCTTCTATAGCTAGAATCCCAGTCGTAGGCTTTCCCGCCCTCAATTCTGTCATAGGGAAAGCCTTCGGCTGGTATACTCCTCATCGCTACGTCATAGCGTTCTGGTTGAGTCGTTAAGAAGAACGCCAGCGGCACCGTGAATACTTCTGCTACTTCATCGGAAGAAAACGAGCAGTCGTAGCCCTTGAGCAGTCCAACCACAGGCTGCAGGGTGCCGCCTGAATATACATTAACGGCATCGAGCTCATCCAGAACTTCGATGCTCGATGCGGCGATGAGGAGCTCCTCGCTCGCCTCCCTCACAGCTGCCATGCTGGCAGGCTCGCCCTCCATAGCGCTACCTCCAGGAAAACAAATCTCACCTGGTTGGCGCCTCAGATCTCTCGCACGCACCTCAAACAATACCGAAAGCTCATGCGGAGTCTCGATTATAGGGATGAGAACACCGAATCTCTTAGATGTAGACTCCGCCCCCGGATCATTCATCAATGCAGTTTTTAATCTTTCTATTTCTCTCATATCTAGATTCTACATCATCTTTCTTTTATTTCAACCATTCGTATATTGCGAACCCTAAGTCTAATATATTTCATATTGTAAATTTTATCTCATACGCATAAGAATGTCGCCACCACAATTTCATTACATGATATTAAACGAGGCGAAGCAGCAGTGCTGCTCCACCTCACGAATGATTGTAATTTATATTGAGATTAATTCTCTTCGATAAATTTGAGTAGCTCTTCTGCACCCTTCTTGATGCTCTCTCTATCCTCAGGATCTCTACCGAGATGAGTGTAAACCTCTCCGATAAATACTCCGTTATCCTTTAGGCACTCATATACCTTATCGATTATAGGATCACAGATATTCTGCTGCTGCATTGGGCCGAATGGGTTAGCAAAGTATGTTGTAGATAGTCCAACTTCCTGCGTTGTACCCTTAGCCATTCTCTTACCCTCAACGAATACAGTCTTTGCATCATCAAGATTATCGAACTGATGTAGCCCGAGGTCTTCATCGTAGTTATTTGCATACGCGAATAGGTCAACGTGATGATTATCTGTAACTACCGAGTAAGGGGCTGCAGGTGTGATAACTCTTGCATTTGAAAGGTCTGGATTAAAGAAGATAGATCTGTTCATATCGCGGTATGGGGTTCCTGGATCTAGGTCATCGAGTCTTACGAAGGCACCGATTTCAGTACCCTTTGCATATACAGTACCGTCTTCAACATGGAATGTTCCCATATCGTCAAACACAATCTCTATATTCTTAATCTTTTCATCGCCAAGCGACTTTAGAGCCTCGATGGTCTCTGACTTTCCAGCGCCAGAGTCTCCCATGAGACAGATACCCTTGCTCTTGCCATTCTTGAGAGTGATGTTAACGAATGCACCGTGAATTGGAAGCCATCCCTTCTGCATCATCGCTACGTTGTGTAGTGTGAGTACTGTCTTCTTCATATATCCGAAGTAAGAAATCTTTTCGTTATATGTAACGGATCCCACCCAGATATCCTCATCCTCATCATGGTAGAATGTGCAAGCGTTCTTGCCATCATCATTACCAAAGATCAATACGCAGTCTGGCTTCTTGGTTGCTTCCTTCTTAGATGCAAGCTCAAATAGGTTAGCTAGCGATACACCGTTCGACATAAAGTCTCTGTGGAAGTAGATGAAGACTGTGAGGTCTCCAACCTTAGCAGGGAAACAGAAGAACTCATCGCTGTTACCATTAAATGTATCTAGTGGGTTCTCATACACCTGTTGAAATGCCCATTCACGCTTGTTGGACTTCGGATGCAGAATCATCGGAGTGCGGAGCATGATGGAGTCTATAAACTTAACCTTTCTTAGAGACTCATAACGAGCTCCTAACTTGAATGATTCATTTTTGTATAGAGACAGAGCCGCATTAGTTCCTGCAGGCTGCTGACGATATATCTTATTTGCACGACCCATCAGAGTTTCCTCGATGCGTCTATACGTAGCCATAATAAGCTGGTTGTGAGCAGAATCAGAGTGTACAAATGTTGTTGAATTCGACTCTCTTCTTCTGTCTGTTGTAACTGAATATCTCTCATGAGCCTTCCAGAAATCGTAGATACCTTCGACGAAGGATAGAGCAGCAACTCTGTCCTCGATATATGGAGACTCGATTTCTTCAGCAGAAAATACTAGTGTCTGACGTGCAAATGTAGATAGAGCCTCGATTGCTTCCTGAGGTGACTTGCCCTGTGTTGCCCAATTATATAGCTTCGAATCATTCTCTTCGAGATGAGCTATATAACTCTGCATAAACACTTTAAATTCCTTGGACTTAATTACCTCTAGACTAGTCTCAGGGTATACTAAATCAAAGTTCAAAATGACTTCATTATCGTTTAGATAAATTCTATCTTTCATTACTACACCTTTTTCTAAAAAATTATATACAATACAATGACTTAACTAAATCTAACTGTAGCATTTTTTGTAAATTCTTTCAATACATATATGTTATTTTTATTAAAATCTAACAAATTTTAATCGTTTTTTCTCGACGAGAGGAGGGCTTTTATGTCATCGATACTAAATTTATATGCCGTATTGCAGAAGAAGCACTTAACCTCGATATCTTCTTTATCATCTACGATATCCTGCATATCCTTATCGCTTATAGCTGCAAGCGCTCTTGATACCTTTTCCTTTGAACAGTCGCAGTAGAATTCCACATCACGCTTCTCAGTGAACTCGATATCCACACCTTCGAATAAATATGAGAGCATATCTTCAGGAGTCATGCCCTTCTCCATCATAGTTGTTACTGGCTCGAGATTAGCTAGTTTCTTCTCTAGAAGTTCTATAACATCCTCTGACGCATCTGGTAATAGCTGAACTATAAATCCGCCAGCATGCTTTACACTGCTATCAGTATCAACCATTACACCAAGTCCAACTGCTGATGGTAGCTGTTCAGATACTGTGAAGTAATACGCAAGGTCCTCCGCAACTTCACCTGTTTGAATCTCAACCTGACCGCTATAAGGTTCTTTTAAACCGAGGTCATAGCTAACAGTAAGAAATCCTCTTCCTACTGCCGTACCAACATCGAGCTTGCCGGCGTACTTGCGAGGAATATCAACATTTGGATTTCCAGGAAACCCTTTGACATGGCCGTGACTATCTGCTGTCACAGTTATATATCCTGCTGGACCGTCACCCTTGAGCGTAATCGTTACAATATCCTTTTCACCCTTCATCATGCTACCCATAATGGCACCTGCCGATAGTAACCTGCCTAAAGCTGCAGTCACTACAGGAAGTGTCTTGTGACGCTCCCTAGCTTCAGCGACAAGATGAGTCGAACTAATAGCAAAAGCCCTGACACTGTCATTGGCAAGGCTTGCTCTTACTATGTAATCTTTGTTATCCATTTTATCTCCCTATACCTGGTGTTCTCTCCTCTTTATACCGCTGTATTATACCATACGTATTGGAAAATTAACTAATTAAGGATATAATTATAAGTTGTAAATCTCATATTCTTATGGATTTCGGAGGAATTATGAATACAAATGAAATTATCTCAAGATTAAATTATAAATTACTAAAGGGCTCCCTCGACCAAGATGTAACTGGCATATGCTTTGACAGCAGAAAAGTTGCATCTGGCGATGTCTTTGTGTGTATACGTGGAGCAGTATTTGATTCACACAATGCACTTGCACAGATTGATACTGGACGCCCTGCCCTCATCATAGTCGATGAGAGCTACGAGCTTGACCTATCAGATATAAACTCAACTGTAGTTGCTACCCCGGATACGAGACATGCTAAAGCCGTAGTTTCAGCTGCATTCTACGACTATCCAGCAGAGAAGCTTAAGATGGTTGGCGTTACTGGATCAAAGGGTAAGACAACGGTTGCAACTATGATTACTGCAGCTCTCAGAGAGGCTGGAAAGAAAGCAGCATCAATAGGCTCAAACGGAGTGAACTTAGGCGACGAAATTCTAGAAGTTGCCAATACCACCCCAGACTCTGATCAGATGCAGAAGTTCCTTTCTATCATGGTATCAAAAGGCATCGAATACGCAGTTCTCGAGTGTTCATCACAAGGTTTGATGCAGCATAGAACAGATATGATTAACTTTGACATCGGAGTATTTCTCAATGTTCAGTACGGTGATCATGTTGGGACCGACGAGCACCCTACTTTCGATAACTATGCTTACTGCAAAAGTCTCCTGCTTCAGCAGTGCAATAAGGGTATAATTAATCTAGATGATGAACATATCGATTTTATCGTCAAGGACGCCACCTGTGAACTGATTACAATAGGTCATGAGGGAGTACACGAGAAGACGGAAAAACTCGGGACAACACCAGACTATGTAATTTCAGATCAGCACACTAAGGAGTATAACGGATTTATCGGCGAAGAATTTAAGCTTTCGGGAACTCTTGACGATACAGTATTTGTCAACATGCCAGGTGAATTCGTTCCGCTAAATGGAGCAGCTACAGTCGCTACGATAGAGGCTCTCGGAATACCTTCAGATGCAGCGAAAAAGGCTCTTTCTCAGATTCATATCAACGGTAGAGTGGATATGATTTACCGAACAGAGGACCTCAGCGTATGCATCGATTCGGCTCATACCAGAGAAAGCACGAGAGCGGTTCTTGAAGCGCTTAGGGCATATAATCCTAAGAGACTCGTATGCGTTTTTGGAGCTGGTGGAAACCGAGATATTCAGCGACGTATAGGAATGGGTGAATCTTCTGGAAAGTATGCGGATTTTTCTATTATCACTACTGAGCACAACAGATTTGAGCCATTTGAAACTATCGTCGAAGGTGTAAAATCAGGACTTGAGCCGACCGGTGGAAAGTATATGGTTATCGAACATAGACCAGAGGCTATACACTATGCAATCACTCAGTCAGAACCAGGAGATCTAGTTGCTATTATCGGTCTTGGTGATGACAAGTATCAGCATATAAAGGGTGTTAATGTCCCTCAGGACGACGATAAATGTGCTAGAGAAGCAATTAAAGAATGGGAAGAAAATCGCAAGAAATAACCATTAACGATACCAAGAAGCGAGGCGTAAGATGATTAAATTTGATAACGATTATAGCAGAAGCGCTCACCCTGAGATACTCAAGGCTCTAAACGAAGATATGGATAATTCATACGCTGGTTATGGGCTCGACTCATGGTGCGAACGAGCAAGTGATGAGATCCGTAGAGCTACCGAGTGTTCTACGGCCGATGTACACTACTTGGTAGGCGGAACTCAGACTAATATGACAATTATAGATATTGCTTTAAGAAGCTTCGAGGGTGTCATATCTGCAGATACGGGCCATGTAAATGTTCATGAGACTGGCGCTATTGAGTTCACACGCCATAAGGTCATAGCGCTACCATCAACAGATGGCAAAATCACAGCCGATCAGATTAGAGAACAGGGCGAGCTTAAGGTACATAATCCAACTCCAGGTCACGTGGTAGAGCCCAAGATGGTATATATCTCACAGCCTACAGAGCTCGGAACACTCTATAGCAAGTCGGAACTCGAGGAACTTCGCGCTGCTTGTACTGAGTTCGGATTCTACTTATTTTTGGATGGAGCTAGATTAAGCTATGCTTTAGCCTCACCTCATAGCGATGTAGATCTTAAATGCGTTGCAAGTAACTGTGATGTTTTTTATATAGGCGGAACTAAGTGCGGTGCACTTTTTGGAGAAGCAGTTGTAATACTTAACGATGAGCTAAAGCCTCACTTCTTTAGCTATCAGAAGCAACACGGTGCACTACTTGCAAAAGGTTGGCTTCTTGGACTTCAGTTCTATACTCTGTTCAAGAATAATCTCTACACAGAAATTGCTAAACCATCTGTAAAAATGGCGCTAGATATCAAAGCTACTATGCTTTCAAAAGGAATCAGGCTTGCTGTAGATAGCCCGACCAACCAGCAGTTCTTCATCATGACACTTGAGCAGATTAAAGCGCTCAGCGACGAATATTTGCTTTCTGAAATTGAAACTGTGGATGAATCTCATAAGTGTATGAGACTATGCACTGCTTGGTATACGAAACAGGAAGATGTGGATGCATTCATTGAGGCGGTTATTACTTTATTATAGATTTAATGGTTATTTGAAATGAAAACAGTGGTTGACTATGACAACCACTGTTTATATTTGTGTCGTTATAATCGATAAATGGTTTACCTAGAAGAATTGATATAACTTAGCTGCTCATCCTTGCAGCACAAATCAATTGCGTCACAAATATGATTAGGATTAGCACAATGATACCTTCTATTAACAGCAGCCTTTTAATCAACGTTTTACTTTTCGGTTTGATTGCCATGAACACTAGTATTAATGGCAAGACAAATATTGATATACCATACGTTATCTCAACATAACCAGGTATAACAATATTCGGATACATGTCTCTAAAGTATCCGGATCCATATCCTAGCATCAAAAGTCCAATCCATAATAGCAATACTGCATAGCTTGTCTTTTCCTTCTTTGCTTTATATTTCATCTCTTTCCTCCAGTCCATGACTTATTAACACCTTATAAACATCTCATTTTTAAATTATTTAATTACAAACAACCTGACTAAATCGAAAATCGATAGTCAGGTTGTATTATAAGTCCATATTAAAATTAGTTAAGAACCTCTACTCCATCGAAGTTAACCCCGATCATCTCTTCGAGCTCAGCACTGATGCTGATTACGAAATCGATGCCGTAATCCTTCGAGATATCCTTAACCTTCGAAAGGAAGCTTGGAAGAATATCTAGAGAGAAATCAGCATGTCTCATGATACCATCCAAGAAGATTGTCTGAATATCATTGTCTGAGCTGATGATACCGAATAGGAATCCGATATATTCATCCTCGTTAGTTATGTGAACAAAGTCTTCCATGCAGATTACACGAATCTTGTAGTCTAGATCATAGATAAGTCTGGAATTTTTGTTAATAAATACGGTGCTACCCTTGGTCTCCTCGACACTTGCATTAGCTAGCTCGATCATTTTCTTGGTCTTACCCTTACCTTTGTGTCCTACCAATAATTTAACCATGGAATCGTCCTCCTTTATTTTCTTTTTTTGATTATACAATACCCGAATTTGTATATCAACAAATCCGGGTATCGAATTTAATTAGTTATTAAAGACTAATAGTTATTTTGCTTCAGCAGCCTTCTCAGCGTCTAGCTTCTTAACAACTTCGTCAATTCTGTGTGCAACTTCAATAAAGTCAGCTTCTACGAATCCTCTTGTTGTCATTGGAGCAGTTCCAACTCTAACACCACTTGTCTGCATTGGTGAACGCTTCTCGTTAGGAACGCAGTTCTTGTTGAGAGTGATTCCAGCTTCGTCGCACGCATTTTGAAGCTCCTTACCGGAGAATTCCTTATCCGAAAGATCAATTAGGAATACGTGGTTATCAGTTCCACCAGTAACGATGTTATATCCTAGCTTGAGCATCTCATCAGCAAATGCTGCGCAGTTCTTTACAACCTGTGCTGCATATTCCTTGAACTCAGGTCTTAGTGCTTCCTCAGCGCAAACAGCTTTACCAGCTATGATGTGCTCGAGCGGACCACCTTGTGCAAATGGGAATACTGCACTGTCAATCTTTTTAGCGAACTCTTCCTTGCAGAAGATCATTCCACCTCTAGGTCCTCTAAGTGTCTTGTGAGTTGTTGTTGTAATGATGTCAGCATATCCAAATGGGGATGGATGTGCTCCACCAGCAACTAGACCAGCGATATGTGCCATGTCTACCATAAATAGAGATCCAACGCTCTGTGCGATCTCAGCAAACTTCTCAAAGTCGATAATTCTAGAATAAGCACTAGCACCAGTGAGAATCATCTTAGGCTTAAGTTCCTTAGCCTTCTTCTCAAGGTCTGCCATATCGATAAATCCATTATCATCTACATTGTAGAAGTGAACATCGAAGAACTTACCACTGAAGTTAACTGATGATCCGTGGGTTAGGTGTCCACCGTTGTCAAGGTTTAGTGAAAGGATTGTATCACCTGGCTCTAGCACTGCGTTATAAGCAGCGAAGTTAGCCTGTGAACCACTGTGTGGCTGTACGTTTACGTGATAATCTGTATTGAATACTTCTCTCCACTTGTCGCAGCAGTACTCTTCAAGTTCATCAACGTATCTTGTTCCACCGTAGTATCTTCCCTTGTTTCCAGAGTGTCTAGCAACTGGCTTTGCAGGATATCCCTCTGCATACTTCCATGATAGGCAGCTTCCACAAGCAGCAAGAACTGCCTCTGAACAGTAGTTCTCGGATGCGATGAGCTCCACGTTATTCTTCTGTCTGTTGTACTCCTTCTCAATTAGAGCAGCAACTGTAGGAGACGTCTTTGCAATTTCAGCGATATTTTCTAGGTTATATCTGCTGTCATCGTAGCCATTTCTGTCAAACATTAATTTTCCCGTCCTTTCGATTGAAAAAAATTCTTATATCTCCAATAAGATATATGGATCCTAAAAAGAGCAATACGTCTGCACCAGACGCTAGTGCCCTATCAAAGGCTGTTTCTTCATCGCTGATAGCTGTTACAGCGATATTTTCGTCTTCAAGCAGTTTCTTGAGCTCTTCTGCTTTTAGAGCTCTTGGACTTACAGGTTCTGTTGCAATCACTTCATTACAACAAACTTTAGCAAGCCCCGTTTTGAGTATCTCTGTCATATTATGATACTCTTTATCGGCAAAACACCCGAAGACTGTCATTATCCTCTTATTCTTGAAAATGGTTTCTCTAAGTTCATTAAGGGTAGCCATGGCAGCCGTAAGTCCCTGAGGATTATGTGAACCATCTATAACTATGTATGGATTGCTCCTGAGGATTTCGAAGCGCCCCATATTTCTCGCATTCTCAAGCCCTTGCTTGATTTCCGAATCATCAATAGCGATTAAACCTCGATCCCTAATGCTTTTCACAGCTAGCAATGATGTAATTGCATTTCTAACCTGATGTTCACCTATGAGTCCTATCTTGACACCGTCCATCATGACTTCATCAGGCCCTTCACTGAATTCAAAATCAAAACTCATAAGTTCAGAATAATCATTTATTTTATATTTAGCAAGAGCTGCGTCGATAAATTTTGCATTCTTTTTCTTTGCAGTATCCGATATGACCTTTTTTACTTCAAGTTCCGGGGATTCCGAAACAACCGGAATCCCTTCTTTGATAATTCCAGCCTTCGCCTCAGCAATTTCAGCCAGTGTATCTCCGAGCATATCGACGTGGTCAAAGCCTATCTGGGTAATAACCGATACTAGAGGATGTGAAATGACATTTGTCATATCCATCTTACCGCCGATTCCAGTCTCGAGAATCACGATATCGGGTGACTGCTCCTTAAAATACACCAGTGCCGTAGACGTCAATATCTCGAACTCTGAGAAATATCCGAAGCCTTCATCATTCACCTCATCTGCAAAGGACATCACATAATTAGCAATCCTGCAGAAATCATCATCGCTGATATACTGCCTATCGATATCAAATCGCTCGTTATACTCCATCACATGTGGCGAAGTGAACACTCCAACTGAATAGCCCGCAGCTCTAAGCATAGATGCCATGAATTGACACACCGAGCCTTTACCGTTCGTACCCGCCACGTGGATGAACTTAAGCTCTTTCTCTGGGCTGCCTAGCAGTTCGAGAAGTCTTTTCATCCTCTTAAGACCAATCGGACCCTTCTTAGCTGTCATGCTCCATATGCGCTGAATAAGTTCTTCACTTGCTTTATTTGCCACTTGGTGCACCCATGGATTCAAGTCTCTTGATTACTGTTTCTAGCATCTCGCGATACTTATCGCCCTTTTGCTTCTCTTCTTCAACAACCGCTGCAGGAGCCTTTGCTACAAATCCCTGATTAGAGAGCTTCTTCTCTACACGAGCAACCTCGTCTTCAAGCCTCTTCTTCTCCTTCTCAAGTCTCTCACGCTCTGCTTCAAGTCTACTAGGTCAGCTAGTGGAATCAGGAGCTCTCCTCCAGTGAATACCGCTGAAACTACACCATCAGGAGTCTCGCTGCCAGTACTCTCAACCTCTATCTCAACAACGTTAGCTATTTTCTGAATGTGTGCAGCAATAGCATCAATTGTATCCTTAAGTGTATCAGTCTTGACGATTAGATTTAGTTTGCGGCTAGGTGCAGCATCTACTTCTGTTCTCGCATTTCTGATTACCTTGATGATTTCCTTCGCAGTTTCAATTCTTGCTACAGATTCACCATATGACTTTGCTCCATCGTATGTAGGCCATGATGCTGTAATCAACAAGTTATCATTGCTTTCAGCAGTCCCTACTTCTGCTGGTAGATATCCCCAAATCTCCTCCGTGATAAACGGCATGAATGGGTGTAGCAGCTTTAAGTAAATCCTTGAGGACACTCTGGAGAACAAATCTAGCAGTAGACTTATCTTCCTCATCATCGCTCCATAGTCTTGCCTTGACTAGTTCGATATACCAGTCACAATATTCATCCCAGATGAGTTCATATACCTTCTGACCTGCAAGTCCAAGCTCGAACTTATCTAGAGAATTTGTAATATCTGCTGCAGCTTCATTTACAAGCGAGATAATCCACTTATCTTCGTCTCTAAGCGCTGCAGTTTCAGCAGAAGCCATTGGCAGTAGGTTACCGTCGTCGTCCTGAAGATTCATGATTGTAAATCTTGAAGCGTTCCAAAGTTTATTAGCGAAGTTACGCGAGGACTCGAGTCTATCCCAGATGAACCTAGTGTCGTTACCAGGTGTGATACCTGTAATCAGCATAAATCTAAGCGCATCCGCTCCTACCTTATCGATTACTTCAAGTGGATCGATTCCGTTACCTAGGGACTTACTCATCTTTCTGCCCTGTTCATCCCTAACGAGTCCATGTAGGAATACGTATTCGAATGGTGGTTCACCCATAACTTCACAAGCTGAGAATACCATTCTGATTACCCAGAAAAATAGGATGTCATAGCCTGTTACCATAACTGAGTTTGGATAAAAATAGTCTAGTTCAGGTGTCTTCTCAGGCCATCCTAGTGTTGAGAAAGGCCATAATCCAGAGCTGAACCAAGTATCAAGTACGTCCTCATCTTGGTGGAAATGCGTGCATCCACACTTAGGGCATTCGCTTGGCATATCGTGGCTTACGACGATTTCACCGCAGTCATCACAGTAATATGCTGGAATTCTGTGTCCCCACCATAGCTGCCTAGATATACACCAGTCGTGAATATCGTTTAGCCAGTTTAGGTAAATCTTTTCAAATCTCTCTGGAACATGCTTTAGATTTCCAGACTTTGCCGCCTCAACCGCTGGCTTAGCGAGTTCTTCCATCTTGACAAACCACTGATCCGAAAGCTTCGGCTCGATGGCGTTGTGACATCTATAGCACTTCCCTACTGGAATAGTTAGATCTTCAATTTTAACGAGGAATCCAGCCTCTTCAAGGTCGTGTACCCAGGCCTTACGGCACTCATATCTGGTCATTCCCTCGTATTTGCCAGCTAGCTCATTCATCGTAGCATCATCGTTCATACAGGACATGATTTCAAGGTCATGTCTCTGGCCTACGAGAAAGTCGTTAGCATCGTGAGCAGGAGTAATCTTTACAGCGCCAGTTCCCTTCTCAGGATCTGGATACTCATCTGCGATTACAGGAATTTCTCTGTTCAAAATAGGTAAAATTACTGTCTTACCTACTAAATCAGTATATCTCTCATCTTCAGGACTTACAGCTATTGCAACGTCACCGAACATAGTTTCTGGTCTCGATGTAGCAACGGTGATGCCTTCTCCACCGTCCTTTGCAGGATAGCGGAAGTACCAGTACTTACCCTGCTCATCCTCATGCTCAACCTCTGCATCAGATAGAGATGTCATGCAGTCAGGGCACCAATTTACAAGTCTGTTGCCCTTGTATATCATATCCTTCTCGTAGAGTCTGATAAATAGCTCTGTTACGGCCTTGTTACATCCCTCATCCATTGTGAAACGCTCTCTACGCCAGTCACAGGAATCTCCGAGCTTTCGGCACTGCTTCGTGATCCTGCCTCCGTACTCTTCCTTCCACTTCCATGCTCGCTCGAGAAATGCATCTCTTCCGATATCTTTCTTGTCCTTGCCAGTCTCTTCACGTAGAGCATTGTTAACCTTAACCTCAGTTGCGATACTAGCGTGGTCGCTACCAGGTAGCCAGAGCGCACTATAGCCCTGCATTCTCTTCCATCTGATAAGGATATCCTGAAGAGTCTGGTCAAGTGCATGTCCCATATGAAGTTGCCCTGTGATGTTTGGAGGTGGCATAACTATGCAGTATGGCTTCTTGTCCCTATCAACCTCTGCATTGAAAGAACCATGCTCCTCCCACATCTCATAGATACGATCTTCAAAGCTCTTGGGATCGTACGTTTTAGCAAGATTTTTACCCATTTTTTACTCCTAAATTCCTATTATTATCAACCTCTGCAGCTTCATACATCCTGCTGCAAAGTATTCGATCTACGTTCGGCACAAGCCAGTTTATTCCTCGGAAAAAACTTCGTGCCTGATGTTCTCCATCCTATTGTCCACATCAGCGAGTATCTCGGAGCAAATCTTCAATTTGTTCTGAAGCTCCTCGCTCAGTGCACCTTCATTCTTGTACTTAAGCTCATGTTCCAAACTTGCCCACGTATCCATAGCGATGCTACGGAACTGCATCTCAACGGGAATCGAGAGCTTCTTGCTGACGAGGAATATCGGAACCTCTATAACAACATGCAAGCTCCTATATCCGCTCTCCTTAGGGTTTGAGCTATAGTCTTTAATCCTTATCAGCTTTATGTCCTCTTGTTTTAGTAGCAAGCTCGACAACCTGTATATATCATCTCTATAATTGCAGACAACTCTAACACCTGCTATATCGTAAATCTGCTTCCTAATCTCTGCAATGTTATTAAGCGGATCTTCTATGCCATATCTCTCAGCCTTGTCGAATAAGCTGTTAACCGACTTTAGTCTGTATTGAATGTGGTGAATAGGACCGTGATCATCATGCTGCTTGAAGTCATCGTCGAGGATCTCCAGCTTAGTCGAAATCTCTTTTATCGCAGCCTCGTACTCGAGCCTAATGTCAGCGATTTCTTGAAAAAAAGCTTCCTTGTCTCGTACAAGCTCAAGCTTATTTTTACTCAACCTTTCAGGATTGAGTATCTCATTAGTAATATTCATTCCTACTCTACGTCCTTTAAAATCAAATGCCTCTTGCAAGACTCTATTAATCAAATATATCTAGACACGTTCTGCAGCTTTCACAACATTGCGTAGAAGAAGCGCAGTTGTTACCGTGCCAACTCCACCTGGAACAGGTGAATAACTTAGTGATGTAGGCATGCCCTCAGCTTCAAGCGCACCGGAATCGAAGTCGCCTGCGAGCTTTCCGTCCTTGCCTGTACCTGTGCCGACATCTATGATTATCTGACCGTCATGGAATAGCTCTGGGCTATATGACTCAATTTGGCCTGTTGCGAGCACAACAACATCAGCTCTCTCACAAGCTTCTCTTAGGTTCTCATCGGTAGTTCTTGTATGGCATACGGTAACAGTAGCATTTGCATTCATCATCATGAGCATAAGTGGCTTGCCGACTCTCATGCTTCTACCTACAATTGTTACCTGCTTACCTTTGAGGTCAACACCATAGAACTTTAGTATCTCCATGCATGACTCCGCTGTGCAAGCATAGAATGCATTAGGATCATTTGCAAAAAGATTCGCATAAGAAGCATCAGTAATCGCATCGATATCCTTAGCTGGATTAAGGAGAGCACGTAGGCGCTCACCATCTATACCCTTAGGAAACGGCATAAGCATGATAATTCCATCGATATTATCATCGTCATTAAGCCTTGCGAGTACTTCCTCAGCAACCCCCTGTGACACAGTCTCCTCAAGGACTACAGGCTCGCATTCAATTCCATACTTTTTCGCTCTCTTGATGATAGCTCCCTCGTAATACTTCTCTCCATCGTCCTCACCGATTCTGAAAGTAGCAATCTTAGGAGCATTGCCTTTTTCAGCTAGCGTATTAACTCTTGAAATAATATCATGATCTATGGCATCCCTTACGGGTGCGCCCTTTAATAATGTATGCATATCTACTGTTTCCTCCGTATTTCTAACGTGTAAAACCATTTAATATTATAGCATAGTGACAAAAGAATTAGTACATTCTTTAAGCTAAACAACAAAAGTGTTATCACATATAATATGCAATAACACTCATTATTGTAATTAATTCAAAAACACATTTTGTGCTGACTTCAAGCATGTATTTCAGCGCCTCCTACTTTTCGAGAGCCGCCTTTGCGAGCGCATCCGCAAGATTGTTGTATTTATCACCAGAGTGACCCTTGACCTTTACAAAGCTAATTTTCATAGACTTGCGGCTCTCGCGAATGTACTCTTTGTACGCTCTCGTCATGTCTAGATTGGCCTTCCATTCATCATCTGCCCATTTTCCAACGCCCAGATAATCGTGATAAATAACAACCGAATCTATTCCATGCTCCTTACAGTACTCAATTGCTAGCTCTGCCCCCTTGATTTCACCAGCGACATTCCTTAATTTGCTTCCAGCATCGTCAGTATAAAGTTGGTTAAGCTCTACAGTCTCGCCATCTAAAAGGATTACTGCTCCAGAAGCGTAGTGTCCCGTCGCTACATCGTAGCTGCCATCGACATACGCCTTTACGATGCCATTATCCTTCTGCACTTCACTTTGTTCAGCTTTTTTCTGTGCGAAGTTATTCGGTTTAAGCTCCATACGTTCAAGCACTTCTGGACCAACAAACTCCTCCGCTTCGCTTAGTCTTTTAAAACCCTTGTATTCAGAATTTGGAAAGCCGTCAACCTGCATCTTGCACTCATCCCAGGTCGTATAGATGCCCGGATTCCTTCCGACTTTTACCGCATAGAACTTTTTATTCGCCACCTTTCTTTCCTCACTTGCTTCGAACTTTTTTAGAAATGATTTGCGATGAATTGGAGAACTCCCGAGTGTGCGTAGACCTTCGTAGTGAGCTGCTGTCCCGTATCCTTTGTTGCTAGCAAAGCCATATCCCGGATACTCAGCTTCAAGCTCCTTCATGAATGAATCTCTTGCGACTTTTGCGACTATAGACGCTGCTGCGATAGAGTAGCATGTAGCATCACCTTTTATTATCGGCTTCTTCGGTATGTCCTCAGCTTCTAGATCTACAGCGTCTATTAGAAGTATGTCGATATTTTCCCCGTTCGGAAGTTTATTCTGCACTTCTGCAATAGCACGATGCATCGCTAGCTTCGTCGCATTGAGAATGTTAATGTCATCGATTTCCTTTGCCGTCGCAATCCCGATTCCATAAGCTACTGCTCCTTCACAGATTTCCTTATAAAGTTTCTCTCGCTGCTTCTCAGTCACCTTCTTGGAATCATCAATTCCAGGAACTCTAAAATCTGCTGGCAATACAACGCATGCCGCGTAAACAGGTCCCGCAAGCGGTCCACGGCCTACTTCGTCTATACCAGCAATATTTTTCAGCCCTGATTCACGGAGCTCATCCTCAATCTGAAGTAGCTCCTGCATCCTTTTTATTTTCTTCTCTTCACGTTCTTTCTTCGCCATAGTCATATTCTTAACTCTTATATCAGCACGGATATGCCTCTAAATGCAGCATTTATGCTACTTTTGATTTATCCTCTCTAGAGTAATATTTCCAATAATTCCAGCTCTAAATTCATCTAGAATCGTACGTCCAGTTCTCTCGTAGTCAATACGCTTTCCAGACTGGATAAACCCTCGCTTTAGAGCAATTGCTTCCATGTCAGCGAGTACTGGATCTATAGGTTCTCCATACTCGTTATATTCTTCCTCGTCATCGCGCATAATGCCGTCTAGCTTGTATCTCGCAACAAGTTCATCTGGGTAGTTCGATCTAAGAACCTTCAGTAGTTCATATGCCAGATCTTGAACGTTGAGAATCTCATCCTTTAATGCTTCCACAAAATGCAAGATTTAGCCCTACATGAGGATCCTCGAACTTCGGCCAGAGAATTCCGGGTGTGTCTAGAAGCTGCATGCCATTTTCAAGTGTAACCCACTGCTTTCCCTTGGTAACACCAGGTCTGTCTCCTGTCTTTGCACTCTTCTTACCGATTAGTCTGTTGATAAAAGACGACTTACCAACATTAGGCACTCCCACAATCATCATGCGAAGCGGCCTCTTGAGGGCACGTGCTTTGTTACGCTCTATCTGATATTTGTCTAAAACTTTGTAAAAAGCTTTTATATTGTCACCATTTCTGGAATCTATAGGCAGGGCAATATCTCCAGCCGCCTCAAAGTAGTACTTCCACTCGTCAGTAGCATGCTTATCAGCGAGATCGCACTTTCCCAGAATTACTACTCGTTTTTTCCCAGAGATTAACTCATCTATTATCGGATTTCTACTAGATAGCGGAATCCTACTATCTACTATTTCAACTACGAGATCTACAGCCTTAAGATTTTCCTGTATGAGCTCGCGTGTCTTCTTCATATGCCCTGGATACCAGTTAATGTTATTAATCATAATTTCTCCTAAGAAAAATGCATACCGCAGCAATCTGCCGAGGTATGCATTATTATCCTTGCTTGTAAGCTAAGACTATTTCGCCTTCTTGATTCTTGCAGCCTTACCTGTTCTCTCACGCATGTAATTAAGCTTAGCTCTTCTAACGCGACCCTTCTTAACTACCTCGATCTTGTCAACCTTAGGTGAATGCATTGGGAAAGTCTTCTCAACACCAATTCCCTGTGCAAGTCTTCTTACAGTGAAAGTCTGAGAAATGCCTCCATTCTGCATCTTGAGCACATATCCTTCGAATACCTGGATTCTCTCTCTCTGACCCTCGATAATTCTAACGTGTACCTTTACAGTATCACCGACATTGAACTCAGGAACATCATTCTTCTTATAGTCCTGTGTAATCTGATCTAAAATATTCATAGTTATTCCTCCTCTCTCTCAAAGACGTTCGTAGCATGTTTCTTCTTCGAGCCTCACTCGTTACTTGCATAGCTAGAGGACCGTCCGTAATAACTTATGTATAATATCATACCCCTGCTGTCATTGCAAGGGTTAAAAAGCCCATTCTGTTAAAAAAGCCCGCTTAGGCGGGCTTTAAATTACGCTCTTGGATGCGTTCTACTATATACATCCTTAATTCTGATGTTGGTTACGGATAGATAAGCGATACCTACAGACATGTCGTCGAAGCCCATAAGCTCCTGAAGCGTCTTTAAGTCACCACCATTCTGCAAAATATGTACAGCGAAACTATTTCTAAGAATCTGAGGAGTCATGCGGTCCTCGATACCAATCATAGCACCATACTCTTTAAGCATCTTCCAGATTCCTTGCCTTGTCAGCGGCTGTCCTCTGAAGTTAATGAATACATAACTGTCGTCTGTAGCTTCTGTGCGTGATAAGCCAGAATACGCAGTTTCCTTATATCTGCGGAGAGCTTTCTGTGCATACGAACCAAGCGGTACGATTCTGCTCTCACCTTCTCCGTCACGAAGCGTTACAAAGTTCATCTTGAGATTTATATCCTCAAACTTAAGACGTACAACTTCAGTAACTCTAGCACCTGTTCCATACATAAACTCAAATAGAGCCGTGTCTCTGATACCCTTTACAGTATGATCAGGTAAAGCAAGCAGCTTCTCTACCTCTTCAACAGAGAGAAATTCAATCTGTCTCTTATCATTCTTTGCAGACTTAATCTTAGAGAACGGATTCTCGGTCACCTCCCCAGTTTCGATTCCATAGTCGTAAAATGTTCTAAGTGACGAGAGCTTTCGATTGATTGTCGCCTTAGACTTGCTCGCGTTGTTCAAATCCAAAATATAAGCAATCGAATCACTTTCCTTGCAATCAGCTAGTTCTCTACCACTATGATTTTCAAGGAATCTCGCAAACGAGATAACATCCCTTTTGTAAGCCACCAAAGTATTGTCAGCTTTCCCTTTTGTGTCACGCAGATAAGTAATAAATTCATTAATCATAACCTAACCCCCCGTTATAACTACATGCACCTATTCTAGATAATCCCCGCATTCTTAGCAAACAGTACACCTGCAACCGTCTTGCCATCTTCAATATTCCCGGACATTATCTGTCTAACGACCTCTTCAGGTGTCATTTGAACGATATCGATATCTTCTGTCTCATCGAAATCGGTTTTCCCTGGGCTGAGATTATGACAAGCATAAAACTCTAGTATCTCTTCAGAATACCCAACGCATGGCGCCATTCTAAAGAGCTTAACCACTCGTCCCGCTGAATACCCCGTCTCTTCTCTGAGCTCACGCTTTGCTGCGTCTTCGAACGACTCTCCAAGGTCCACCTTGCCAGCTGGTAGCTCGACAACCTGCCTGCCGAGAGCCTGTCTCCATTGTTTTACAAATATAATTTTGCCATCTTCTGTAATCGGAATAAGTACAGCAGCTCCCCCATGCACAACTATGTCCCTAAAAGACACCTTGTCATTAACTGCTAAAACCTTATCCCTTCTTATGTCAAAAATCTTTCCCTTGTATACAATATCCGACTCTAATGTTTTCTCCTCATAAGCCATAAATATTTCTGTATACCCTCCATTTACTAATATAACTTTATCACAACTTGAGTAAACAACTTGCTATTTATACTTAAAAAATACAAAAAACATTAGAATTTCAGCTTTAATTTTGCATATTTTTCAGAAAAAATAAAATCCCTCGTAATTGTACTTAAAAACGAGGGATTTTGCAAATTATGAATTATGTGTTGCTCTCATATCACACACGCACATGCGCAAGAAATAAGATACGCTTAAATATTATCACTGAAAGAATTCCCTTTCAGCACACTTTTTACTTACACCTAATAAAGACCTAAATTAGCTGCAAATGCATACATGAAGCGCATCTTCCACTTCTTCCATGTATTTGTATGTGCAAACTCATCGAAGCCACCTCCTCTAATCTTTACGCTGCTGACCACACCTTGTCTATAATAATCTGGAATCTCTTCTAGCGCTCTCTTAAGACAGTCCAGCTTGACAAGTGCATCATCTAGTCTGTGATCATCTTCCGCACCTTGATTTGAACTCCTCACGATTCTCTCTAATCTCTCCATATCGCGAATCATCCATACACACTGATAATAGACTTCTCTCGGGAGACTGTGCTCTCCTTCAACTCGATATTGATACTCTTTCATACATAGCTCCTCCTTTACAAAACCATTCTATTGAAAAGAAAGACAAAAATAAATGGACCTGCGTAAACAGGTCCAAATATGTCGATAATAGTTAATAAAACTAAAGATATTAATGATTAATCTTCAGGCTGAAGATAGCTGATATACGGTAGACCTCTGTACTTCTGGTCAAAATCAAGTCCATATCCTATGATAAATAAATCATCAACAGTAAATCCGATATAGTCCGCTTCGAAGCCAGTAGTGCGGCGTGATGGCTTATCTAGCATAGTGCAAACCTTGATAGTCTTTGGATTCCTCTCCTTAAGCTTCTCAAGCAGGAATTTGAGTGTCGTTCCAGTATCTACGATATCCTCTATGATGAGAATATTTTTCTGATAAAGGTTCATGTCGGTATCCATCTTTATCTTAACCACACCCGAGCTAGTAGTGCTTGAACCGTAGCTGCTCGCCTTGATGAAGTCGATACTAGTGTCAATAGTCAGCTCCTTGAGTAGGTCGCACATCCAAGGTACAGAACCCTTAAGCGTGCCTATAACGATAACCTCTTCCCCTTCAAAATCCTTTGAAATCTGTTCCGCAAGCTCCTTTGCACGTGCTCTGATCTGTTCTTCTGTGTATAGAATTTTGCCAAAGATTCCACTTTCAGAAGCCTTAATATTAGCCATTTGTTTTCCTCCGCTCTTAATTAATCATCATTTTCTTCAAAATTTTCACAGCTTTCCAGCAATTGCTCTATTTCTCCCAATAGAAGGTCATGTCCTGTCCGCTTTAGTGCGCTAACTGGAATTATCTTATCTTCCTTGCTCATCCCTAAAGTTTTGCGAATCTCCGAGATGTTTTTGCTGCGCTGATTAGACGATACCTTGTCAGCCTTGGTCGCCACAACGATGCCATCTAAATTATAGTACTTGAGATACTCATACATCTGAACATCTTGTGCTGAAGGCTGGTGCCTTATATCCACAAGCTGAATCACTTTTAGCAGTCCTTCTCTATTTTCAAGGTAGCCCTCCATCATAGCTCCCCACTTCTCTGATTCAGACTTTGACACTCTGGCATACCCGTATCCTGGAAGATCGACAATTCTAAACTCATCATTGACTCTATAGAAGTTAATTGTTCTAGTCTTACCTGGACTACCACTAACTCTTGCTAGGTTCTTTCTTCTCGTCAGCAGGTTAAGTAACGATGACTTGCCTACGTTTGATCTACCAGCAAAAGCGATTTCAGGTACACTTGGTTCTGGATACTGTGCAGCTTTAACTGCAACTGCTTCGAGTTCGGATTTATTTATCTGCATCTCTCATCCTCTTTGTCTATTTGCTTTTAGCTTCTTCTTTACCAGACTTATCCTCAAGGATTATCTCCTTAAATGCATCCTCTGCTGTCTCAAGGAATACAAACCTGATCTTTTTGCGTACGGAAGCTGGTATTTCTTCAACATCGCGCTTGTTGTCAGCAGGAAGCAAAATCTTTCTGATTCCCTGTCTATATGCCGCGAGCACCTTTTCCTTAATTCCACCAACAGGCAAGATTCTACCTCTCAGCGTAATCTCTCCAGTCATAGCAACATCTCTTCTGACCATGTTGTCAGATAACACCGAGAAGATCGCAGAACACATGGTTATACCTGCGGAAGGACCATCCTTTGGTGTTGCACCCTCTGGAATATGAACTTGAATATCGCTTTCCTTGAATACGCTATCAGGTATGTCATAATCTGAAGCTATCGATCTGATATATCCGAGTGCAGCTTGTGCCGACTCCTTCATCACATCACCCATCTGACCAGTCAATATGAGCTTTCCGCTTCCTGGCATCTTGAGTGTTTCGATTTCAAGTGTAACTCCGCCGACAGCTGTCCATGCCATTCCTGTCGTCACACCAACCTGTGGGCTTAAATCATCAAGATCTTCTCTATATATCTTTTTACCAAGATACTTTTCGAGGTTCCTAGAAGTAATTAGATATTTATGTTTTTTATCTGTAACGATATTCTTAGCCACCTTGCGGCAAATTGAGCCAATTGCACGCTCCAGATTGCGAACACCAGCCTCCCTAGTGTAGTAGTTGATAATATCACGTATAGCAGATTCTGAGAAGGCAAGCTGGCTTTTCCTAATCGCATGCTCCTTGAGCTGCTTAGGTATCAAATAAGTCTCAGCAATATTGACCTTTTCTTCTTCGATATAACTCGAGAGTTCAATCACTTCCATTCTGTCGAGCAGTGGTCTTGGAATCGTCTGCGTGGTATTTGCAGTGGTGATAAACATCGCCTTGGATAGATCAAACGGCACTTCGAGATAGTGGTCCGTAAACGTCTTGTTCTGCTCTGGATCTAGCACCTCAAGTAGTGCAGATGCAGGGTCTCCCCTGAAATCATTTCCAATCTTGTCAATCTCATCTAGCAGGAACAGCGGATTGTTCGTACCTGCTTCGATAAAGCTGTTGATTACTCTACCCGGAATTGCTCCTACATAAGTCCGTCTGTGACCTCTGATTTCCGCTTCGTCCCTAACACCACCTAGTGACATTCTCACGAATTTTCGATTAGTAGCATGTGCTATCGAGCGAGCAATAGAAGTCTTACCGACGCCTGGAGGACCAACGAGACAGATTATAGGCCCTTTTGCACCCTTTGTAAGATGCATAACAGCAAGCTGCTCTAGGATTCTCTCCTTAACCTTAGTTAGGCCATAATGCTCATTATTAAGCGTTTTTTCAGCCTTCTTGATGTTTGTATTGACCTTGGCCTCTTTGTTCCAAGGAAGCTCAAGAATCGTCTCTATATATGTCCTGCTGACATTTGCATCAGGACTCATCATGTTCATCTTACGGAACTTGTTTATCTCCTTGCGGATCTTTTCGTCCACCTTTTCGTCAAGCTTGAGCTCCTCAAGCTTCTTGAGCCATTCGTTAGCCTCATCCTCAGTGTCATCATCGTTCTCTCCGAGCTCCTCTTTGATTACATTGAGCTGCTCGCGAAGATAATACTCACGCTGACCTTTATTCATATTCTGCATAACTCTATTGTTGATGCGCTTTGTTAGTGCCAGAACCTGATTCTCTCTCGAGATGGTCTCAACTAGCTGTTCTATCAGGTCATTTACAGAATCGAGTTCCAGGAGTCCCTGAAGTAATTCGAATGGCACATCAAGTTCTCCAGCGATAATATAAGCAAGTGCCACTGGATCCTCTACTCCGTCAATTAGAGCACGAGCAGCTGCCTCTCCAGCATTGCTCATCTCAACGTACCTAAAGTATGTCTGCTTAAGCACTCTAGTTAGCGCAGTTATATTAAGTTCATCGCTCTCTTCAGAAGCGGCGTCAGCCACTTCATAGTCACAATAAAGCGTATCATCCTCGTCATACACCGCCGAAAGTTTTACGCGGCTTCCACACTCTGCGAGCACTCTCACGTATTCCTCATGGCGCTTTACAACTTGCTTTACACGAATTTCCACACCTGTCATGAAGATATCTTCTTCTTTTGGTGCATTTATAGAAATGTCTCTCTGAGTTGCTACGACGAGACACTTGTCCTCGTTCATAGCCGCATCTAGCGATTTCAGCGACTTATCTCTTCCAATATCAAATCCCACTATTGTATTTGGGAAGAAGGTCTGTCCCCTAAGTGGTATGAATGGTACTCTTACTTTCATACGCCCTCCTCAAGTCCCTATACCACAAGGCGGCATCAAAATATTAATGCCGCCCTGAGATATCATTTGAAATTTTATGCGTCCTTTGCCTCAATTTCAGAATCTGTCATAAGAACAGGCATGGTTCCCTTTTCGACAGTTTCCTTGGTAACGATGCACTTACGCACATCTTCCCTTGATGGCAATTCATACATGACATCTGTCATCATGCTCTCAAATATCCCTCGCAGGCCTCTAGCACCTGTCTTAAGTTCAATTGCCTTGTTAGCAATGGCTGAAATAGCCTCGTCTTCAACTTCAAGCTCTATATCATCCATAGAAAGCATGGTCTTATACTGCTTGATAAGCGAATTGCGTGGCTCCTTCATAATCTTGCTAAGAGCTTCTTCACTCAGTTCATCAAGTGAAACGATTACAGGAAGTCTTCCTATCAGCTCCGGAATAATTCCGAACCTCAGCAAATCTTCTGGCTCAACTAACGACAAAATAACCTTCTCATCGATATCATGAGCTGAGTCATTTGTAGAGTTAAAGCCTATAACCTTATTTCCAAGCCTACGCTTGATTATAGTCGAAAGTCCAGCAAAAGCACCGCCGCATATGAATAGCACATCCTTTGTGTCGAAGTGAATAAACTCCTGCATCGGGTGTTTTCTTCCGCCCTGAGGTGGTACATTCGCAACTGTTCCTTCGATAATTTTGAGTAGCGCCTGCTGGACACCTTCACCGCTTACATCTCTCGTAATCGATGTGTTCTCAGACTTACGGGCAATCTTATCAATCTCATCAATATATATGATTCCCTTCTGCGCTCTCTCTAAATCTCCATCTGCAGCCTGATATAGTCTGAGCAGAATGTTTTCAACATCCTCACCGACATACCCCGCTTCTGTAAGCGATGTAGCGTCTACGATAGCAAACGGAACATCTAGGATACGTGCCATCGTCTGGGCTAGCAAAGTCTTGCCACTACCAGTAGGACCGAGCATCAGAACATTACTCTTCTGAAGTTCAACTGCATCCTTTTCCTTCTGAGCTGCATTATTCTCTAGATATTTAATTCTTTTGTAGTGATTGTAAACAGCAACAGCAAGGCTCTTCTTAGCAGCTTCCTGTTCTATTACATACTCTCCTAACTCTGCCGCAATCTCCTTTGGAGTTGGTAATGAAGTCAGGCTCTCTTGCACTTCCCTAGGAGTTCCATCATCCTTGAGCAGTTCTGAGCACAGTTCAATGCATTCATTACAAATATTTACATCCTGACCCACAATTATACGTCTAACCTGAGAGCTTGTCTTGCCGCAGAAGGAGCACACTAGTTCATGTGGATTATGATTATTCTCCAACTCTGCCCCCTTTACCTACTCAACTCTTCCTTGGATAGAACCTTATCTATCAAGCCATATTCAACAGCTTCTGGTGCAGACATGAAATTGTCACGATCAGTATCTCTTAGGATTGTCTCGTAAGGCTGACCTGTCGCCTCTGCAAGAATGTTATTGAGCTTGTCCTTAGTTTTCTGCATCCACTCTGCTTGGATTTTGATGTCTGATGCCTGACCCTTAGCACCACCAAGTGGCTGGTGAATCATTATCTCAGCATTAGGTAGTGCAAACCGCTTACCCTTTGTACCCGCTGTCATGAGAACTGCTCCCATGCTAGCCGCCATTCCAAAGCAAATCGTTGCGATATCAGGCTTAACGTACTTCATCGTATCGTAGATGCCCATACCTGCCGTTACGGAGCCGCCCGATGAATTGATATAAATGTTGATATCCTTCTCTGGATCTTCGGCTTCTAGAAACAATAGCTGTGCAACGACAACGCTCGCGAGGTGATCATCTATTTCCTGATCAATAAAGATAATTCTATCTTTGAGCAATCTGGAATAGATATCATAGCTGCGCTCTCCGCCGCCTGTCTGTTCAACTACGTAAGGTATTAAACTCACTATGCTTCCTCCTTATGGCAGATTTATATCAGACGGAGCTTACTTGCTCTCCTCTGTCTCTGCCTCTTCCTTCTTCTCAACAAGCTTAGCATTATCAAACATAAAGTCGATAGCCTTGCGTGTCTTTACATCCTCTGCGAAGAATCTTAGGTTCTCTTCGCCCATAACCTTCTTAACCTGTTCGATTGACTGGCCATACTGATCAGCGAACTTCTGTAGCTCTTCCTCAAGCTCAGCTTCTGTAGCTTCGATGCCTTCCTTAGCAACAACTGCTCTGATGAGAATTCTCATAGCAACTCTCTTCTTAGCATCTTCTCTTGCTCCCTCTCTTACATCATTAATTGTCTGTCCAAGAAGCTGCATATACTGGTCTAGAGATAGCCCCTGGTAAGCGAGCTGCTGATTCATCTCGTTAACCATTCTATCGATTTCTTCTTCTACCATTGCTGCAGGAACATCTACTTCATTAACTTCGCAAAGCTTATCAAGGAGCTCGTTCTTCATCTGAGCTTCGTCTCTATCCTTTGCGTTCTTCTCTAGGTTCTTCTTAACGTCAGCCTTGAGTTCTGCGAGTGTCTCAAACTCGCTTACGTCACTAGCAAGCTCATCATCAATTTCAGGAAGCACTTCTACCTTGATTTCATGTATCTTAGTCTCAAATAGGGCATCCTTACCTGCAAGATCCTTAGCATTATAGTTCTCTGGGAATGTGACCTTTACGTCTACTTCCTCACCAGCATCTTTACCGATTAGCTGATCTTCAAATCCTGGGATGAACTGTCCTGAACCTAGCTTAAGCTCAAAGTTCTCAGCCTTTCCACCATCAAAATGCTTTCCATCGATAGATCCATCGAAGTCGATAACTACTGTATCGCCTTCCTGAGTCTTGCGGCCTTCTACTGTTTCAAGTCTAGCCTGGCTCTTCTGGATTCTCTCGAGATCTGCATCAACGTCAGCATCAGTAACCTCTGAAGCAACCTTTGTTACTTCAAGGTTCTTATAGTTCTTAATCTCAACCTCTGGGAATAGCTGTACAGTTGCTGTGACTGTAATATCCTCACCCTTCTTAACTTCGCCAACCTCAAGCTGTGGATTAGCAACAACTTCAAGGTCTAACTCTACTACTGCTTCCCCGGATAAGCCTTGTTGAGTAGACCATTTAAGGCCTCATCATAGAAGATGTCCTCTCCGTAGTTGTTCTCGATGATTTTTCTAGGAGCTTTGCCCTTACGGAAACCGTCGATTGAGAACTTATCCTTGTTCTTCTTGTATGCATCTACAATCGCATCTTCGAACTCAGCAGCTGTAAATACGATGGTGAATTTAGCGATGTTTTCTTCCTTTGAGATAAGGTTAGTGTTCATTATATATCCTCCTAATTTTTGGTTCTTAAATAATTAATGTTGATATTATGTGATGTATATGGAGCTACGCTGTAATTACTCAGCAAAGCCCTTCTGCAGCTTGGAAATATTCTCAGTCTTGAGATTGTACTTCTCCGCTAGTTTGCATGCAATGTATTTGAAATCATCTTCGCTTCCATGATACCACTCGAGCTCCATCTCAGAGATAGGCACCTCTCCTGATTCTCCGTGAACGGCACCTACGTCAAAAGAAAGTGCGCTTATAGAATCGCCAGTATCGATTTGAGTAGCTTACGCGTAAAATCCATTCTCATAACTTCTTTCAACTTCTTGCTTCCTGCTGCCTTGATAAGCACATCATATGCTTCACTTGATTCGAAGGCTTCAATGTCAGGCTCCATAGCGAACCTTTCATCATTTATAACGAGATTGAATTCCTCTCGCGAGTGAAGACCATCTTCAACCTTGTTGTCCCACTTTACTGTAGCTGTGATACGATCATTCTCATATCTCACCCTATAGGCAATCCCCGCTTTGCGAAGGTCAAGGTCATCTGTGTCGAAATAAATCGCCTTCATGTCAATCTCTTCTAATGCGTTGCGATCAACATAATCATCAAGCATAGAATCGTTTAAAATCTTATCAACAATAGACGAGTCATCGATGCAAAATTTAAACTCTGTTTCCATATAAACTCCCAATAGCCGCTAGTGCGGCATTTTTCGTAATATCAATTGATTTTACATAAAACCATTGATTTTGTCAATGCGAGAGCCGCTTTAGCACTCAGTTTTGAGCATATCTACACACTTTTTACATAAAAAATACCGCTTTCGCGGTATTAATCATCTAATTTCTTTAATTTTATTTTTGTATCGTACCCTTCAAATAGCGTATCTGTCATTCTCAAGAAGTTTTCCGACAAGTCGCTGGCATAGAATCTGTCTGGAAAGTCATTTTCTCCCGCCAACATATCATTTTCTGTTAGTATATTAACTACATCGCTGATAACCTCTGCCGAAGAATTGTAAAGCTTGAGGTTGGGATATATCTTTTTTATATTACTCGCAATAAGCGGATAATGTGTACAGCCGAGAATAAGACTATCTAGGTTATTCGCCTTCACGAAATCATCCATATAGTACTTGATAGTGAGATCCATAATCTCATTATCTATGATGCCTTCCTCAATGAGCGGAACAAACGCTGGACACGCCAAACTATATGTATTGATATTCGGATTGAGAGCATGAATTCTTTCAGCATATACCCCACTCTCTATCGTAACCTTTGTACCGATTATTCCAACATTATAAGCACCATCTGCAGACACGCGTCTTGCTGTCGGATCGATTACGCCAACTATCGGCACTTCAGGATGTTTCTCCCTAAGCATATCTAGCGCCATAGCTGTAACGGTGTTACAAGCGATTACAATCAGCTTAACATTCTTGCTCACAAGGTAATCGACTATCTGTGTGGAAAACTTACACACCGTGTCTGGTGACTTAGAGCCATACGGAGTTCTCGCAGTATCTCCGAAGTAGAGAACCTTTTCATTTGGAAGAGCGCGCTTTAGAACGGGTACACTAGTAAGCCCACCAAGTCCTGAATCAAAAAAACCTATTGCTCTATTATCCATCTCCATCTCCTTAATAAAAAAACGAGGTTCTGCATAAACCTCGCCCATGTGGTGCGGATGGAGGGACTCGAACCCTCATGACTATTCGTCACACGGACCTGAACCGTGCGCGTCTGCCAATTCCGCCACATCCGCTCATACAGTTTCTAACTGAAATTGACAAGCGATATTATACAATAATTGCCTTATATTGTAAATATTAAATACTCACAGTAAAACCGCGCTGACGGAATCAGCGCGGCGATATAATCTATCAAATATATTATTCGTCTTCCTCTGCCATTGCTGCTTCAAAAGCCTTTACAGCAGTATTGAACTCTTCCTCATCATCGATATCTACGATATCAAATGTATCAGCATCGATATCCTTATATCCATAGATGTATACATCATCAGTTCCATCTATTGGAGCAAGAGCAATATACTCCTTGGAGTCAGCTTCGAATGTTCCTAGAACATCGCAATCAACTGCAGTTCCATCGTCAAATTCTAGAGTGATTATATCCTCTTCTTCTTCAATCATGTTACGTTCTTCCTGAGACATAGTTACTCTCCTTTTCTCTATCTGTGTTAGGTTAATATAACATTAATATGTTCATTTATCAATGTATTTCCGTTATTTCTTGCTAAAGTATTCGATTATGCTCTCCGCAACCTTACTGTTAATGGTATCGCAAGCGATAAGTTCGTCGTAGCTAGCACACTTTATCGATTCGATATCTCTGAAATGTTTGAGCAGTTCTTTACGTCTCGACGGACCAATCCCTGGAATTTCTTCTAGCACAGATTTCGTCATAGCAGAAGTTCTTCTGCCTCGCTGGAATGTTATCACAAATCTGTGAACCTCCTCCTGTATGCGACCACAATAGCTGTATAGCAAAGGTTCTCCTTCGAGCTCTATTTCTGAGCCATCGCTAAAAACGATAGCCCTCGTTCTATGAACGTCATTTTTTGCAAGACCGACTACCGGAATTGACATGCGTAGTGCCGAAACAACCTTCTGCACAGCATGAACCTGTCCGAGACCTCCATCTATGAATAGTATGTCAGGATATGTGTTAAACCCAGAGTCACCATCTTTTGCACGCTTTAGGCGCCTATAGATAACCTCCTGAAGCGAAGCGTAATCATCCCCTTCCGCATCTTCACTCTTAATCTTGAACTTGCGATAATCGTTTCTGATTGGCTTGCACCTTCATATACGACCATAGCTCCTACGGTATCGAGTCCGTTCATATTAGATATGTCATAAGCTTCTACCCTATACTCGCGCTCTTCACCATCTTCGATAATATACGGAATTGAACCTTCAATCTGAGCTGCCTTTTTGATAAGCCTTGTAATCTCATCGCGAAGATTATCTTTTTTCTCCGCATCACGCTCCGCTCTCTCATCGAGTCCTTTTACAACCTGCAAAGAATCATTAATTGCTAAGTCTAGAATAGCTTTTTTTTCGCCACGCTCCGGCAAAATTATCTTTGTACGATGCAGAGTATCGCTCTTCGCCTTTGCATTCTCTTCATTCGTGTTGTCGAGAAGGGCAATGATGAGAGACTCTTCTTCGATGTGTTCCGTGAGCAAAATCTCCTTAGGCAGCCTAGCACTTCCCGTGTAATACTGCTTGATAAAAGCCGATACCATATCGCTTCTAGTGCTACTCTGATCTGAGTTGTATTCATCCATATAATGAATTTCTCGTCCGATAAGCTTACCCTCACGCACTTTGTACTGAGCGATAATTTCGCTATTTTGCGTTACTAGTGGAAGCAGCACGTCAATGTCTCTATCCGCAGCCATCGTAGCTCTTTGTGTCTCCCCAAGTGCTTTAAACGCATTTATGTAGTCCCTGTATTTGGCAGCTTCTTCATACTCCATCCTTTCAGATGCAGCCATCATTTTTTCTTTGAGTTCCTTGATTAACTTCGCATCCTTGCCGCTAAGAATCTTGAGAATACTATCTATCATCTCATCATACTCGACCTTATCTGCAGCATTTATGCAAATACCCTTGCATTTTCCGATATGATAATTTAAACATGGTCGAAAATTTGTCGGAAACTCTTTGGTCTTACATTTCTTGACAGGATAAATCTCGTCTATTAGTTTGATTATCTTCGTAACAGCTCCGCTATCCGAATAAGGACCGAAATACTTATTGCCATCTCGCTTCACTTCTCTAGTCCTTATCACCCTCGGAAATTCTTCGCTAGTCGTCACCTCTATGTAAGGATATGTCTTTCCATCCTTGAGCAAAATATTGTATTTAGGCATGTACTTCTTGATGAGATTACACTCTAAAATGAGTGCCTCCATCTCTGTAGCACATGTAATGTAATCAAATTCCGCAACGTTATCAACCATCGCACGCACTTTCGGAGAATGCTGCGATGATTTATGGAAATACTGCGAAACACGATTTCTTAACTTAATAGCCTTGCCAACGTAAATTACGTTACCAAGGCTATCCTTATGCATATATACTCCCGGCGAGAGAGGTAATTTTTTAAGTTCTTCTTCGATGTTAAACATTAAATGTTCCCTATATTGTCTATCCTATTTGTAAGTCCAATTTCGCCTTCGTCTATCCTCTTCAATTTCAAGTCTCTTTTTCGCAATTTCCCTAATCTTCTCCTTGTGCTTTCTAGCTCTCATCCTCTTCTTACGCCTCTTAATGTTTCTAGCACGAACGAAGAGCAATATTATTATGAACAGAATCAGACAAATTATTACCGTCGTCATATTAGAAATATAAATATACGATGGTGGCCAGCCGACCCTTACATCTTCCTTAACAACAAGATCTACAGTTCCAGTCAGTTCATTAGCAACGTATATTCGATACTCTCCAACCTTGTCACCAGCTTTTAACGGCGCTTCAACATTATTGAAAATCACTGGTTCAGTCTTGATAAGGGAATCGCTCCCCTCTGGAGGTATATAGACAAATCCTTTGCTCGCAGTGTAAACCTTCAGTCTAGTTTTCGCGCCATGCTTTACCTTGACCTTGCCAATCTTTACGCCTTTTTTGATGATGACTTTCTGTGTAGCCTTTTTAAATCCATAATTAAATAGCTTAGTTGCATCACCAGGCGACTTTCCTTCCGCTTCGTCAAAGCACGACTACAAGATTCATATCGTTATGAGTTGCGTATGCGAGGAAGACCTCTTTGCCCTCAGGTTCCGTAAGCTTGGAGTATATTCCACCCTTGAACCCCCTGTAAGAATCGCTACCCGACATAAACGGGTGAGAGTTTGTAATTTTCTTATCACCTTCACCATCAGTTACCTTCACTGTGTGGCTAGCTTCACCCGACATTCTTTTGATAGCTCCGTATTGATAAGCAGCCTTCGCAATCTTTGCCGTATCTTCAACTGTAGAATACTGGTCTGTATCGTACTCACCAGTTGCGTTTGTATATCTTGTATTGACTAGCCCAAGCTGCTGAGCCTTTGAGTTCATCTGGTCAACAAAGTTTGCCTCTGAACCAGCTGAATAAATTGCCAAAGCCTTGGCAGATTCAGCATCTCCCGACATCAGCATGGTGTACATTAGGTCTTCTACTTTAATGCTAGAACCTGACGGAAAAGTTGTTCCCGCTCCATACATATCGTCAGAAATCTGGACATTGTTCTTATATTCTTTATCATCGTGCATATTATCGATAGCTACCATTGCCACCATAAGCTGCACTGTGCCCCCTGGCTGGAGCTTCCTGTCTTTGCGTGACGAGTAAACCACTTCACTCGTAGACGCCGAAAGGACGACCGCCGATTCCGCCTCAATCTCAGGGGCAGCAATGGTGCTCGTCTTGGTTTTAGCCTTCTTCTTGGATTTAGAAGCAGCAAAGCTTGTATTAATATTGATGGTGACCATCAATGATGACACCAGAAGCATCACCATGACGGTCACCAAAATTCTTACAAGACTTTTATTAATATTTTTTGAATTAACAGCCTTGTTACTTGTTCTCATTCTCAAACTTTTCCATATAAGCAACGAGAGCTTCAACACCTTCTAAAGGCATTGCATTGTATGTGCTTGCTCTCATTCCGCCAACAGTTCTGTAACCAGCAAGGTTAATCATACCCTTTTCCTTTGCGCCAGCGATAAATTTCTTGTCGAGCTCTGGATCGCCAGTCACAAAAGTAATGTTCATCAGCGATCTGTCTTCCTTAGCAACTGATGGCTTGAACATCTCGCTCTTATCAAGGTAGCCATATAGAAGGTTAGCTTTTTCAACATCCCTCTCGTGAGTAGCCTTTACACCACCATTTTTAAGAAGATACTTGAACACTTCACCAGCAATATAGATTGGATAGCATGGAGGTGTGTTGTACATCGAACCCTTCTTAGCGTGAGTTGCATAATCTAAGTATACTGGAGTATTAGCAGGAGCCTTTCCTACGAGGTCCTTTCTAACGATTACGATTGTAACACCAGCAGGTGCAACATTCTTCTGCGCGCCGGCATAGATTAGACCGAACTTAGTGACATCAACTTCCTCAGAAAGAATGCAAGATGACATATCGGCTACTAGTAGATGATCACCTACATCAGGAACTTCGTTGCAATGTGTTCCGAAGATTGTGTTGTTGTAGCATATGTGAACGTAGTCTACGTCAGGTCTGATGTCCTCTGGCTTAAACTTAGGAATATATGAGTAATTATCTTCCTCAGAGCTTGCAAGAATCTTAACATCACCAAACTTAGTAGCTTCTTCATAAGCCTTCTTAGCCCAGTTACCTGTGATGAGGTAATCAGCTTTCTTGCTGCCAGTTAGCAGGTTGATTGGAACCATGGAGAACTGAAGAGTTCCACCACCCTGAAGGAACAGAACATAATAATCATCAGGAATGTTCATCAGAGTTCTTAGATTCTTCTCAGCATCCTCAATAATCTGCTTGTACTCTGCCGATCTGTGGCTCATCTCCATTACAGACTCGCCTGTGCCATCGTAGTTGAGCATCTCCGCTGCAGCTTTCTCTAGTACCTCTACAGGTAGAGTTGAAGGACCTGCAGAGAAGTTAAATACACGTTCATTTGTAGCCATTTAAATACCTCCAAATTTGTTTCAAACTTACATAAATTGTAGCACTTTCAACATTGAATGTAAAGAATAATAATGCTATACTTAATATCGTAAATAGTGCATTTTTCAACACTTGCGGCAGCATGAATGCCGCATATCACACGATGGATGGGCTATTAAGCGAATTATTATTTTCAACACTTTGACCACGCCCCCTAACCTGGGAGGCAATAGGAGGTACTTAAGAATGGATAAGTTTAATATCGGTACGCTCAACAACATTTCACAGGTAGGTCTCGGAAGACTTACAGATAGATATGAGTTGACAGAAGATATAGACACAGCACACGGAGTTGTCGTTCGAAGCTTCAAGATGCACGACATGCAATTCTCCGACAATTTGATGGCTATCGGTAGAGCTGGCGCAGGGGTTAACAACATTCCATTAGACAGATGTGCTGATGAGGGCATCGTTGTATTCAATGCACCTGGAGCAAACTCCAATGCGGTTAAGGAGCTGGTTGTTTCAGCAATGATTATAGGCGCAAGAAACATCTGTGAAGGTGTTGCTTGGACCAATACCCTCGAGGGAGATGTTGCTGGGCAGGTTGAAAAAGGCAAGAAGCAGTTCGCAGGAACTGAGATTGCTGGCAAGACTCTCGGAGTTATCGGACTTGGCGCTATCGGAGCTAAGGTTGCTAACGCGGCTCATGCTCTAGGCATGAACATCGTTGGAAACTCTGTAGTAATTCACCCTATCCTCACTGCACCATGCGAGATGTATGATGATATCGCTGAGATGGTTAAGGTTTGCGATTACATCACAATCCACGTTCCTTCACTCCCAGAGACTAAGGGTATGATCAACAAGGAACTAATCGCTAAGATGAAGGACGGTGCTATAATCCTCAACTTCGCTAGACCTGATTTAGTAGTGAACGAGGATATCATAGCAGGACTAGAATCTGGCAAGCTCAGAAAGTACCTAACTGACCTTCCAAGCGAAGATTTAATCGGCAAAACTGGCGTAATCGCTACTCCACACCTTGGTGCTTCCACAGCAGAGGCTGAAGAGAACTGTGCTGCTATGGCTGTTGATGAGCTCATGGATTATCTAGAGAAGGGAACTATCAGGAACTCAGTTAACTTCCCTGCTGTTGAACTACCGGCTAAGGAAGGCTTTAAGAAGGTTAGCATATTATTCAAGGGCGAACTTGATGTTGAGGCTGCTGTAAAGGCTGCTTATGGAAGTGTTGATGACGTGTGCGTTGGCAAGAGTCGCTCAGAGTATGGTGCTGCGATTGCGCTCGTACCTGCAGATGCATCTGGCGAGCTATCTGGAGAAGGAATCCTCAGAGTTCGCGAGCTATAGGGAATACAGTGCTCAGGCTGTCGATTCGCTATGAATATGAAATGAGGTCTGTAATCGCACTAACAAACTTACTTGATAACACAAACTGCTGGCAGATGTGTAACGCATCTACCAGCAGTTTTAAATTCTTAATCAGATTAGTAATTTTGATTACTTCCGTAAAAAACGCACAGCTGACTTTCTCGCTTTCTCGATTGTTGCAGGTTCTTCACTTTCTACAGCGGATGAAGATATCCATCTTTTTCCAAATATGGTTTGTGCCGCTTCTATCATAATTCCCGAGGTATATAAATCCATTTCACTAGAAATTCCTTCGAGAAATGATAATTTAGTTCTTTCCTGTAATTCTTCTATTTTGACACGATGAAACATCATCTGCATAAGGCTAGATGCAGACCACGCTCGGCAAAGCGCTTCCTCATCATAGAGCAACTGATGCGCAAGCAATTCAATTTCATTCGATGCTCCTATCCAACCAATGGCAATGATGACTTTACAACGAAGGTTATCATTATTTGTATCTAAAAGCGAAACAAGAATATCACAGGCTTTATTACAAAACGGTAGATAAAATTCTCTATGCTTTAATTGCGATAATGCTTTTGCCAATAGATAAGCTGTGTATACTTTTATTTTTTCATCTATATTATCATCCAGTTTCCCAAATAAAAGTACTATCCCTTCTCTGTCATGTTTATAAAAACCATTTTCAAGATATAGATTTAAATTCTGTTCCCAGTCTTTGATAATAAGTTCATAGTGATATAAAATTTCATCACTTTCTGCTAAGTCGGCTGCGAATTTTATCCTCATGCCGGAATCAAATTTATTATTTTCCAACTCAAGGAAAGCTTTTTCTAAATCTGCCCTTGAAAGGTTGCTCCGACGAATTCTTTCGTCATTTATATCTTTCTTTATTTTATCAACCGCTTCTGCTGCCATTACTTCCCTTTCTTCTTGACCTAAAGTGCACCTAACAACCGTCTCTGTGTATTCTATAACCTATCAAGTCTAATTGCGCAAAAAAGAGGTTCCAAAAATTAAGAACCTCTTCCAGAAATCAATCTCTAAACCAAAATATTTACCGCATCACAGACTGTCTCAATCTTGATATCACTTTCGCCTTCCTTATACTCTCCATCGAGAGTCCATGGAACGTCGGGGCTCATCTCAAACCTTACAGTCTTTGCACTATAGAATGCAATATCCTTAGTGTCGAGGGAGTTGGAAAGAAGTGACATCGCAATCGAATTCACATCTAACAGGTTTTTAGGTGACTTGATTAACAGCACCTCCATGAGACCATCATTCATATCTACTCTAAATGAATCGAGTTTAAGCACTCCACCTACAGATGTCGCATTGCATACAGCACCAAATACCAGATCCTCTTCAATAACGCGCTCCGTTGGAAGCCCTTCGTCAGTGATAACCTTTACATGTTGGGATTTAATGCTGACTATATCTTTAATTCCTTGTAGCACGTATGCTGTGTGCCCAAATATATTTTTTAAGTTCTGTGGCACCGAGTATGATGCACTTGTAAAAGCTCCAAATGAAGCCACATATGAGAAATACTGTCCGTTAAACGAACCGACATCGAGTGTAATAGTCTCTCCATTTGCAATAGCTTTTGCCGCTTCTATGATATTCTTTGATAGTCCGATGCTCGCTCCAAAGTCATTCGTGCTCCCCGCAGGAATATATCCGACCTTACACTTAGCTCCTGAAGATATGACGCCATCAATCATTTCGTTGTACGTACCATCTCCACCAGCACAGGCAACTACATCATACTCATTAGCATATTGATGTGCAAAATCTCTAGCATCACCTGACTTTGCGGTTAGTAATACGCTAGTTAGGTATCCAGCATCTGAAAATATCTGCATGATATCACTTAGGTTTTTACTTGCCTGCATCGTGCCTGCACGAGGATTAAGAATAAATAATAATTTCTTTCTCTCAGTATTAGTTTCGATGCTATTTTCTACAATGTTTAATTCTTCCATATATTCACCTCAAGTTTTCCTGAGACTGACACCTTTAGGTATCATAAATTTTATATCAACACGGTGCAAACTATAGTTTACGATGTGCTTTTTTCTGCTTCTCCTTACGGAGTTCTTCTTCGTATCCCTTTACAAATTTGCGGCTCAATTTAACTGCAATCGTCTCTAATTCAGCACTGCAATTATCATCATCTGATACGATGTATCGCTTTGATTTTTCCTCGCCAAGAAGCATCGATTTCTTTTCGATATACTCAATCATCTTTTCATGACTCAGCCTATTCCGCTGCATTACTTCATCCCATGCCTTGTTGAACATCATCCCGACGCACAGTATCCACGAAATAATATAGAACCACAGCATCAAAGCAACGATAGATGCAAATGCACCGTACAGAATATCGTAATTTACCGAGTAGCTGATATAGTTTGCATATATTGTAGTCGCGATCAATAGTCCAAATGACGAGAACACAGCTCCCGGAAGTATAGCTCTAATCGGAACTCTTACGAGTGGCAGTATATAATAATTTAATGTAATCATGGCGAAGAATGATACTGCTACGATCGGCAGCTTTAATGCTATAAGAGCCCTTGCAAGGATACCACCATTAAATAGCTTGTAGAAGATATCTTCTCCATACACGAATACGACAAGTGTGAATGCAACTGCGAAAATTGTAATAGCAGCTGTAGGAACAGCTTTCAGTCTCTCTGCAAAAAAATTGAATTTGTAAGCACCTTCGGTCAGTGTATAACTCGTCAACCTAGAAAGAGAAAACTCCAAGGCCGATGCAGACCATAGTGCTAAGAAAATCATGATGAAATTACCCAATCTCACAGACGATGCGGAAAATAGTCCCATAACGAAGCTACTAAGCTGTGAGTCCACATTGTGGTTGAGCCAGTTCTTTATAATATCTAGCGATAGGTCAAAAACTCCTAGCACCTGTGAAAGTACTATGAGTGTAGGAACGCTAGCCATGAAGAAGTAATAGGCAATCTGAGCGGCAAACCCCGCATAGTATTGATCATCGAATTGTCTAAATATATGAAAGCTTATCCTAACAAGATTATCCATGTTAAGACGAACTTTCTTTTTCTTCAATGCCTCATTATTTACTTTTGAAATACTATCTATCTCTTTGCTCACTGATAAGTTCCTCTAGCTTTAGAAGCGACTTAGCTCTGTGGCTAATTCTATTCTTGAGCTCTGCAGGTAGCTCACCGAAAGTCTGGTCATATCCCTCAGGTATAAATATCGGATCATATCCAAATCCGTTTTCACCCCTCATCTTCTCAGCAATGGTTCCCTCGCACTCACCACGAGCAACGAGAGTCTTGCCATCCGGATAAATAAGCGTGATAACTGATATGAAACGAGCTCCCCTCTCTTCTGTAGGGATTCCATCCAAAGCTGAAGTAGCTTTACATTGTTATCACGAGGTGTGCATCCTTCACCAGCAAACCTTGCTGAATATACACCTGGCTTACCACCGATGCAGTCAACAGCAATGCCGCTATCATCAGCAACTACTATTCCATCACACTGCTTAGCGATAGTAGAAGCTTTGATATACGAGTTCTCTTCAAAAGTGCTACCTGTCTCTTCAATTTCGTCCTTTGGCAGGCCCATATCATCACGAGAAATCACATCCATGCCGAACTTCGAGAAAATCTCGCGCATTTCGCTAATCTTTCCTGCGTTCTGTGTTGCCAAAATTACTTTTTCCATTAGTATCTCCTTACCAAACCCCTTTTTTTGAAATGCGCATATCTGAATTTATCAGAAATGCAATTAAACCCCACATCTCAAAAATTTATAGTAATTATACCATATCCAGTTGCTCATTTATGTATTTTATATTGGTTATATTAGTTTACAAATAAAACACATGACAATTTGGTGCAAATTCAAATCTTTGATATGATATAAATGTTATAAGAGAGAGGACAATCATATTTATGCAAGTAATAGCATCTAAAGTACTAGTTATTTTTCTGTACATTGCCGTAGGCTTTGTTGCGAACAAACTACGCGTGTTGGGGACTGAAGCAGTTGATCATCTGATATCACTCGTGCTTAACATCACGACTCCCTGCCTTCTGATCTACTCAATTTGTGGTCAGACGATTTCTGCGAACACGTTTTCTAATACTGTAATAATCATTTTTCTATCATTAGCAATGTTTGCTCTGTTCGGAGCAATCTCAGTTAAGATATCTAGATTATTTACCAAGAAAAGTGTTGAGCAACAAAATGTTTTATCTGTAGCGATGGTTACTAGCAACTCGGGTTTTATGGGTTTCCCTATCGCTCGTTCTGTTTTTGGCCATGTGGTTCTATATTATTCGGTTATTCAGAATATTGCCTGCAATCTATATATTTTCACAGGATGTATGATTCAGCTCAGCCTCGGTGGCAAGAAGAGTCTGGTACGCGTAAAACTATAAACAAAGAGACGATCATCAAGCCGTTCAAAAATGTGGTGACAATCGTCTCAATTTGCTCTGTATTAGTTTTATTTGCAGGTATTAGAATTCCAAACCCTGCTATGGACTTTCTCGCAACTATCGGGGATGCGACTGTTCCAATATCGATGATAATCATCGGCATTCAGCTGGGTGACTGCAAGTTCAGGGAATTAATTACTGACAAAGAGCTTATTATTTCAAGTCTCGTCTGTTTAATCCTCGAGCCAGCACTTTCCATCTTGATATTATATTTCATGCCTCTTAGCAAAATCATAAAGCTCACAATCGCTTTATCCTTCACTTATCCAAGTGCAGTGCTGAGCGTAGCACTAGCAGCTGGTGAACACAAGGATACCAAGCTCATGTCAGAGGCTGTAGCAATGTCTACTATGCTATCGATGCTAACTCTTCCAGTATGGATTATGATTATCAGCCATCTATTCTGATACACGCTCTATACCGAGCTCTTCTTCTGCAACCTTTAGCATAAGTGCGCACTCAATTCTTTTCTTGTGGAGTTCACACCCGAAGTCGTACACCTTGTTGATGTCTCCATTAGTATGGAAATTGTTTGCCGCACAGCCACCAGAGCAATATAGCTTAGCAAAACAGTTTCGACATTTATCTCTGGTGTAAAGGTTGTTATTGTGTCTAAATCCATCGATTATTTCACGATTTTGAATTCCATCATAGACATTTCCAACTATATAATCATCATCTCCTACAAACTGGTGACATGGATAAAGATCACCGGAAGGTGTAACTGCAAGGTATTCAGTACCTACTCCGCAGCCGCTGACGCGCTTGTAGATGCACGGTCCACCAGTTAAATCCACTGTATAGTGATAGAAGTTGAAGCCTTCACCTCTCTTCTCTCGCTCCAGCATCTCAATAGCTAGCTTCTCATACTGTTCCTTTAGAATAGCTAAATCTTCATCGTGAAGCGCGTAATCTGTGCTAGGATCACTCACAACAGGTTCGATACTAGTTTCCTTAAAACCAAGGTCTGCCATCGCTAGGACATCTGCTGCAAAATCTTTATTGTGCGCAGTATAAGTTCCTCTCATATAATACTGCTTCTGACCTCTATCGTCAGCTAGCTCCTTGAATTTCTCGATTATCTTGTCATAAGTTCCCTTGCCATCTTTACTGGTACGCATAAAATCATGAGTCTTGCGACGACCGTCCATACTCAGCACAACGTTGCTACACTCTCTATCGGCAAACTCGATGACCTCATCGTCAATCAGAACGCCATTCGTAGTGAGAGTGAAATTAAAACGCTTATTATGCTTCTTCTCAAGCTCTCTTCCATATGCAACAAGTTCCTTACATAAGTCCCAGTTTAGAAGCGGTTCACCACCAAAGAAGTCAACCTCAAGATTCTTACGACTTCCCGAATTTTCTACCAAGAAATCGAGTGCTTTTTTCCCAACCTCTAGAGACATAATTCCAGCCTTGCCACTGTACTCACCTTTACCAGCAAAACAGTATTTGCAGTCCATATTGCATCCGTGAGCCACATGAAGACAGATTGCTTTAAGTACAGATTGCTTAGCTTTTAGCTCACCAGCGATTTCTTCAAATGGGTCATCTGAAAAAAGCAGCTTCTCTGCCTTAAGATCCTCGATATCCGAAAGTGTTTCATCAATATCGCTATCTGTAACTTCGCTATATTTAGCCTTTATCTCTGAGGCAATTTCATCTCTACCTACGCCCTTATCATAGATGGAGATGATATCATATGCTACCTCGTCTACGGAGTGAACAGCGCCGCTATTCACATCCATTACTATGTTATATCCGTTTAGTTTATACTGATGTATCATTTATTTTTGTACCATACCTTATAAATTCATTTTGTTAATCAGGCGGAAGCGGAAGAACAATAAAAAGCGCTGCAATAAGCAGCGCCTTCAGTTACTATTTGTTCTTAGCCTGCTCGCAATGCTGGTTAGCAACACTGCATGAAGTCTTACTTGCGGACTGGCAAGATGTCTGGCACTCACCGCATCCACCGGAAACAGTTGACTTAGCCATATTTCTTGTTGAAATTGTCTTAATTCTGCTCATTACGTTATCCTCCTAATTACTCGTTATAGAATATCAAATACGTTTAAAACTGTCAATCCTGACGCTGTCATTTGCGTTAATAATCGCAATGTTCTTACTTATCATGTCCTTCAGCTTCAGCCATTAGTTCGGCATCCGCATCTAATTCTAGCTGCGCTTCTGACTTAGATTCCATCTCGTCTAGGGCTTTTAATAGCTCTACTGCATCGATAGCCCCTGTTGCGCATAGTCTCTCGATAGCAGCAATCGTGTTGATTGGCTCTATTTCGTCTAGCGACTCTATCGAATTTAGATTTACGTCTTCAGCATCACCTGACTCGATAAGTTCAGCATCTGCTGAAGCGCCTTCTACTTCCTCAGATTCTTCATCCATTTCATCGTCTTCTTTCGATTCTAGGATACTCTCAAGTTCGGTTGTTTCAGTTTCTTCTTTGGTAGTTTCTTCTGACGCAGCTACCGAATCTTCAGATTCATAAGCTTCTTCACTAGCTATAGAAGCGGTATCTTCTGACTCATGCGTCACTTCCTCTTCGCTTCGTTCAGGCTTTGACTCTTGCTTATATGATCTCTTATCAGCCGTAATCTCGTAGTTGAAGACAGCTTCTGTCTTCATGCTACGATTGAGAATTCTAATTCTATCAGCCATCTTGCCATCGCCTGTCGCATTGACTGGAATCTGAATCGATACCCCTGCCTCTATCTCATATACCTCTTGCTGTCCGTTGCTTGGTGGCAGATCCCAATCCTTTGTAACAGGATTAAAGGATCTGTGAAGGAACCTGATTCTACCTCTAGTCACGTCAATATGGTAAATTACATCACCCTTTACACTCGGAATCAAGCATTCACTCTGCTTGAGGCTGAGCTGACCGCGAAGAGCAACAGTTCCCTTAGCTCTCTTATATATAGCACCCCTATAGCTCTCAATCTTTTTGCTCTCTGTTTCCTTAACAATCATTACGTCACACTGAGCATGACGGATTATGTAGGATGCAGTTAGTCCGATGGTGCTCCCTGCACCTGGCTTTGTGGACTTTGTCATGACAATCATATCAACGCCAAATTCCTTGGAAGCTTCGATAACTCTAGCTCCCGCACGACCAACTACAGATCTTTTAATTACGCTATATTTATCTATTGTCTTGGCAATAGCATTAAGCTTCTTGTCGAGTTCTTCGCGAATCTCGGCTTCCTCACCGAGCGAGAGTGCATATCCGGTATTTCACGCACCATAACTAGCACAACCTCGAACGCCTTAGGCGAAAACGTGGTTTTGAGCTGTTCTAACGCTATTAAACTCCTAGGTGAACCATCAACTGGTACAAGGATTCTCTTCATCAAATCACCCTTACTACTTTCTATCAGTCCGTTTATATTTCATTTAAATTCACAAATTATTATACATTTTAGAGATAGTAAAATCAAACTAGCCGGTGGCTAAAAAACTATTTCAGCCACTTGTTTTTGGTCATTATCATCTCCTGAATAGCCATGTATAGCAATAGATATTCATCGTCAAAGCTGCAGATTAAGCTATTTTCAGTTAATACATCTTCTTCAAAAGCAATTCTTGCGTTTCCTGCGATTACCGCTTTTCTTACACCATCAATTGTAATTATGTAGTTGCAACTTAGATTTGCCTTACGAACTGCACGAAATCCTTTTACATAAACTCTTCCATCGCTAGTCCCAAGGATATACGAATCGCTATCGCTTTCAGTATCTCTATAGAGAATTCCATATTCTTCTCCTGACATTGAGAATTTGAAACCATTCTTTTCTGCCTTTGCAGAGCCAGAAACCTCTGCGAGCACTTCACCGATTTCTTCTATTGGTTCTTCACCTTCTGGAATATCGTAAATTTTTACGTTGAGTGGCTCATTCACCGTTCTCACGTAAGTGTACTCATTGTCGTCAAAGTCTCTATACAGACAGTCTGTGCTATTTGCATAGAAGAACTTAAACTTATCAAGTGCCTTAACCTCAAGAGTCTGTCCTTCTTTGATTTGCTTAACAATTTCCGTCAAATCATCTACCAGAACCGCACTCATCAGCTTCCAGCTTGCGAAATGCGAGTATGACTTCGGGGTTACAGTCATGCTCTTGGTGTCCAAGATTCCTTCAAAGTGAGCTTCACTATCCGAATCCCTCACAAGGTGCTCGAGCTCGGTACTGCTCTTGATTACGATGTTATTTTTCTTGTCTTTATAAATCGTTATGAAGTCCTTGAATGGGCTCGGCCCGAAGTTAATTGCAGCTTCATTCGTGTATGTGTTGTGGCCCAACCATGGTAGCCCTAGGCATGTATCAATTTTGCTGAGGCGCTCATATACATGCTCTATCGTGACATCCTCGCATCCCTCTACAATCTTATCGTATATGTTGCGATCATTGTAGTGCTTTCCGCCAGTCGTAAGCCAAATAGCTACAGCAAGACCTACGAAAATTCCACCTAATATAAACTTGCCAACAGTAAGCCCCATTACTCCCATCGCAAGGCACAGAACCATAAGCAGTCTGAAAAGTTTGTCTCCGTTCATACTCATTCCTTATAAATGTGATGCATGAAACTCTGCATCACTCACATATAACGCAATATCTTACTCATTGTTTTATCAACTAAATATTGTTGATTAGCTTTTCTTTTTTGTTCATGATATGACTGTATCTTCTGAGTGCAACCAGAGCATTTACAGCCTGTTCAGGTGTAGAATAAGCAGGAATTCCCTTGTCTCTAAGCTTCATGATAGCCTCTCTGCACTCGTTTCCACCTGGCATTCCATAATGAATGGCTTGCCGAGATTCTTGTACTGTCTATGAATGTTAATTACAGTTTCAGTAATAGCTTCAACGTCAGTTACTGCAGTTGGGCAAACGGAAATCATGATTCCGTCAACATGTTCATCTCTATAAGCGGTCTTGAGAGCTCCACCGTACATGTCGGAAGTAGCTGTTCCGCTGATATCAACAGGGTTTAGAGGTGATCCAAAAGCTGGCATGTAGTTTCTGATATTTTCTCTTAGATCTGGAGAAATATCTTTGAGCTCCTTGAGTGGCATCCCGAGTCTCTCGAAGTGATCTGCTGCCAGAAGTCCAGCTCCACCACCATTGGTAATAATAACCACATTATCACCTCTTAAAGGAGGACAGCTCCCTAGTGCAAGCGAAGTATCGAGGAATTCCTGCCAAGTTTTCTCACGAAGAACCCCCGACTCTTCAAATAGCTGGTCATATTCAGCATTTGAATGCCCCTTATTCTCAGAAGCAGTATGTGCAAATGCTGCCTTGACACCTATCTCAGATGAACCAACCTTGATTGCAGTGATTGGCTTCTCGCACTCTAGACAAGCTTTCTTAAATGCCTCTGGACTGTCGAGAGCTTCGATGTAAACTGCAATGCACTTTGTATTCGGCTCTTTATCTGCATACTTAATCATCTCGCAGAAGTCAACGTCCGCCTTGTTGCCGAGCCCTACGAACATGCTGATACCAAAGTGATCAAGCTGCGAGGAACCGAGTGCAGCAAGCAGGTTTGAACCTGATTGCGAGATTAAAGCAACTGGACCTTTATTAGGAAGATATGGTATAAATCCACAGTTGAAGTCATGATATGGCGTTCCGATTCCTACGAGATTAGGTCCGATTAACGGCAGCTCGTGAGCACGGCAGAACTCCGTAATTTCGTTTTGGAGGTCACCATTTCCTACTTCCTTGAAGCCAGATGATGAAACCACTGCAATCTTAACCTTCTTCTCAACGCAGTCCTTAAGTGCATCGAATACACCAGTAGCTGGCAGTGACACGAATGCTAGGTCAACTTCTCCTGGTACATCCTTGATGTTCTGATAAGCTGGAATTCCTGCAACTTCAGTAGCCTTAACATTGATAGGATATAGCTCACCTTCGTATCCGCACTTTCTGAGTCCCTGAATTACCTTGAATCCGACTTTAGTTTCATTACGACTAGCTCCAATAACAGCAATTGAGTTAGGCTTGAATGCGTACTCGAGTCTGTCAACGACATATTGTCTTGCTTCTTTTACTTCCATAGTTTAATAATCTCCTTATGCTTTGATATCCATTTTACATTTGCGCTGTCTTATCACTCGGCAAAATCGAGGCGCGTAGTCTTGAAATATACTCGGCAATAAATGGCAGCATATAGTTATATTGATTATTTTGATTCTTTATAGTTTAGCCATATAGCTCAGCGTTCTAATCAGCTGGCACACATAGCTCATCTCGTTATCATACCAAGCGACAACTCTTACCTCATATATATGCGTTCCGCACTTTTGAGCAAGTGTCTGTGTTGCGTCAAATAACGAGCCGTAGCTCATCCCTATTACGTCCGTCGATACTATTTCATCTTCGTTGTAACCGAAAGATTCATCCTGTGCAGTTTTCATCGCTGCATTGATTCCCTCTACTGTTACTGAATCGGTCTCATCCTTGAGCGTAGCATCTAGAATAGTTATTGATCCAGTAGCGACTGGAACTCTCTGGGCAGATCCGATGAGCTTTCCTGCAAGCTCAGGTATAACATTTCCAATCGCCTGTGCAGCCCCTGTAGAAGTTGGCACTATGTTGATAGCCGCAGCTCTAGACCTTCTAAACTTTGAGCCCTTGTCTGGAGCGTCGAGAATCTTTTGGTTTCCTGTATACGCATGAATCGTCGTCATGAAGCCTGTACGAAGTTCTCTATAGTCCGCGAGCGCCTTTGCCATCGGAGCAAGGCAGTTCGTCGTGCATGAGGCACCTGAAACAATTCTATCATCTGCAGTCAAAGTCTCATGATTAACTCCATAAACGATAGTCTTGAGGTCATTTCCAGCTGGAGCCGAAATAAGAACTCTCTTGGCACCTGCATCTATGTGGGCCTGAGATTTCTCACTTGATGCGTAGAAGCCTGTGCACTCAAGCACTACATCAATATCGAGTTCACCCCAAGGTAGCTTGCGAGCATCTGACTCCTTGTAAATAGTAATTCTCTTACCATCCACAGTGATCGACTCATCGTCATAATCCACGGTGTGTCCGAGATACGAACCCTGCACACTGTCGTATTTGAGCAGGTAAGCTAACATGTCTGGGGAAGTCAAATCATTGATTGCGACAACCTTGAATTCGTTCATCTCCATAAGGCATCTGAACGCCAGCCTGCCTATACGACCAAATCCATTAATAGCTAATTTAATCATATATAGTCCCCTTTACCTTCTAATTTAATTTTTATTCAAACGGGAATTTGAACTCTATACCGAGCGAGTCACGAACTTCGATAAACTCACGCTGTACGTCTTCTCCCATCGGAACACCCTTGTCTTTACGGAATTCTTTACATCCCATTCCTTCTCACCCGCAGTGTAGATTCTCTCCTGACCTGGCGCCTTCTGAGAAGCTCTTAATGCTCTCAGTATATCTCCGGCAGTCTTCTCACAAACCTCTCTACCAATCATCGCTTCTGGGTCGATTACTATGAAGAAGTGTCCGAGGTGATACGGTCTCAACTCGCCATTTTCACCAACGCATGTAAGATTCTTGAGGAACATTCCTCCCGATAGAGCTGCTGATAGTAGCTCTACTGCAGTTGCATAGCTGTATCCCTTATATCCGCCAAGCTCCTCACCGATTCCACCTAGTGGAGCAAGAGCAGCTTCTCTAGTGTTAAGTGCCTCTAGGATGTAGGAAGTATCGGTGAGTGCGGATCCGTCTCTGCCGATTACCATGCCTGCCGGAGTATCCTTACCTATACGCTCGTAGAACTCTAGCTTTCCTCTCTGCGTAATTGAAGTCGCGCAGTCGATTAGGAATGGATATCCTTCATCGGTAGGAATTCCGATTGTGAGCGGATTTGTTCCAAGCATATTTTCAACACCGAAGGTTGGTGCGATTGACGGTCTAGCATTGGTACCAGTGATACCAATCATACCTTCATCTGTTGCCATAGAAGTCCAGTATCCAGCAATACCGTAGTGCGAGGAGTTGCGAACAGCAACGCAAGCAGTTCCATACTTCTTCGCCTTCTCTATCGCCATATCCATAGCCATCTTGCTGGCAACCATGCCCATGCCGTCATTAGCATCGAGCACTGCAGTTGTTGGGGATTCTCTGATAATATCAACCTCTGTGACAGGATTTAATATACCCTTTCTGATACGGTCAACGTAAATAGGCTTAAATCTATTTACACCGTGACTCTCAATACCTCTTCTGTCACTCTCCATGAGAACTTCTGCGCAGATTTCAGCATCAGCCTCGGGTAGTCCGAGCTCTATAAAAGCTTTTATCATAAATTCCTGCACAATATCCCAAGCTATATACGGACGAGTTTCTTTATCCATTAAGCACCTCCACAATGAATAAAACATACTGCAATATATTGTGAATCAGTCGTTAATCATGCTATAACGACCTAAATTCATTCTTAAAAAATCTGCAAATGCAGTTTGGCCTTACTTTCTATTCCAGCCCTTGTAGTCTCCGCGTGTCGTCGCAGTCTTGTATCCTATTTTAGCTAGCTTATCATCTAGTATCTTACGACCTTCTGCTGCCTTATCCTTGACTCCAACCTTGCCCTCGTAGAGCAAGTATTTTCTCCTAGCATTGTCTGGTGAAAGACTTGGCATTATGACATTTGCACCAGCTAGAATCCCCTTCTCACGTCCCGTCTTATCGATAGTTCCAAGTGCCGTCGTCGCCGGCAAGAGAGCTTTTGGAAACATTATCCTGAGTATGCTCAGGCAGAAAAGTGTTAGTTCTAGTTTTCCATCTGGCTCGTCTTTAAAAGGTGTGTCCTTATGATGTATAAAAGGCCCGATTCCTATCATATGAGGATTTAACTCCTTGAGATACTCAAAGTCGCGCGCTATCGTTTCATTAGTCTGTCCAGGAGAACCGACCATAAAGCCTGCACCGATTTGAAATCCGATGTCCTTAAGTGTATCGAGACATCGCATACGGCTCTCTAGTGAAAGAGGCTCTGGGTGAAGGCGTCTGTAGTGTTCACCATCAGCTGTTTCATGTCTGAGCAGAAACCTATCTGCACCAGCTTCGTAAAACCGCTCATAACTCTCGCGCTCTTTCTCCCCAACCGAAAGCGTCAACGCACAATCAGGGTACTGCTCCTTAATAGCAGCTATGATTTTGCACATCATGTCGTCAGTGAAATAAGGATCTTCTCCACCCTGAAGTACGAAGGTTCTTAGCCCTATCTGATATCCAATCTCGCAGCACTGAAGGATATCTTCAGGAGTCAATCTGTATCTATCGATATTATCATTGCTCCTTCTTATACCGCAGTAATAGCAGTCATTTTTACAAGTATTCGAGTACTCTATAAGTCCTCTTAAAAAAATATCACGACCGTAGTTAGTAATAGCGATTTCCTGCGCAGCACTACGTAGAAACTCTCGCACTTCGTCATCTCTATTTGCCAGAAGCTCTATATATTCATCGTGTGCTAAAAGCCCTTCATCAATGAGCTTATTCGCTAATCGCATAACTTCAGTCATTTGCCTAATCCCCCACTTGATATTTTAACACAATGAGAGATTATAACAACAAAAGAAAAATAGTGATTTTTTGAACGTTTGTACAAACAATTGTTGACACATATATTTCGTTAAGCTAAAATCAAATTAAATTGCATGCAACACGATGTTTTGAGAACGAATTGCATGCAGTATCTGCACAACTGGGAGGAAAACTGATGGACAAGTACGATAGCCTAAAGCTAGAATCAACTATGCTTTCCGCTGTACGCATGCTCTAAGGAGATAACTCGCAGATATAAGCCATTTCTGAGCAAACTGGATCTTACATACACTCAGTACATCACTATGATGGTGCTATGGGAGACTCATGAGCTAAGTGTTAAGGAGCTTGGTGACAAACTATTCCTTGATTCTGGCACGCTTACTCCACTGCTCAAGAAGCTTGAAACTAAGGGTTATCTAACTAGAAATCGTTCTGTAAAGGATGAACGTAATCTAATCATCAAGGTTACAGATAAGGGTATGGCTCTTCGCGAAGAGGCCCTCTCTGTACCACAAGAGATTCGTTCATGTGTTAGCCTTACAGATGACGAAGCTGCAGCACTGTTTAAGCTACTTCAGAGTTTCATGAACACGATTGAACAGTAAGCTGGTTCAGGCAATTACATTGAACAAACATCAAAGAAACAGGCAGGAGCGAGTGCTCCTGCCTGTTTTCTTTTTTAGTTGCTTCTCCAATTATCGCTATATGCACGTAAGCACGTAAGTGTATACACATATATTTTTTAATAGTGATTACTTGATATTCGCTTTCTTAGCAGCTACTAGTCCTTTTCTATAAAGTGACTTTAGCTTATCTATATCTCTAGTCAATGTCTTGAGCTTGCCGATACTTTCAGGTGCAATTATTGTAGCCACACCCTCATCTTCAAGCTTCTTGATAGCATCTAGCTGAGCATTATAGATCTCCGCTCTGCGCTCTAGTAGCTCAGCTGCTTTAGGATACTGTCTCGCTAGCACCTGCGCCATCCTCTTATCACTATTATCAACCCGGTAGCTGCCCTTTGGTCTAGTTAATATTATTACGAGTTCGTCACACCCATCGTCAAGCGCTTTCTGATACGGGATAGGATCAGCAATTCCACCATCGAAGTACTCTACCCCATCTATCTCGTATGGCTTATTTACAACTGGCACAGAGCTGGATGCATTAATTGGCGCATAGTTGTTCAGGCTGAGATCCTCCTTGGTAAAATACTTCGTCTCACCTGTATCTGCAACTGCCGCCACTATCACAAATTCCGCAGGATTAGCCTTCAGTTTCTCGTAGTCGAGCGGATACTCCCCATCAGTATTTGATAGCGTACCTGTAACATAGTCGAAGTCCACGTATGAACCTGTCTTAAAAAAGTTGTCAAAGCTCATGTACTCCTTGCGCATAGTATATTCAGTGTAAAACTCATAATTCCTGTGTTGTTGACCAGCAAGAAATGAAGAAATATTAGCGCCACCTGCCGACACTCCGTAGCATCTATCAAAAGTAACCCCATGCTCGAGGAAGTAATCGAATACTCCTGCCCCAAATATATCGCGTGTTCCACCACCAACGTCAATAACTGCTCTCATGTTTTCCCCCTTTGTATGATAGGTTATCTATTTAATGTATTTATCAGTTTCTATCTGCAAATCATCCCTAATTTTAAGCTCCCAGCCTTCAATATCTACTACAGTCACATTGCAGTTGCCAACATGTTCTGTCCATAGGTCGCAAATATCCATACCTCTCATGTACAGCAACATCATATGAATTGCTGTCCCATGAGATATCGCTAGGATATTACCTTCGCTGTTTTCGTCGCGAACCCTCTCAAGAAATCTCTTCGTCCTGAACTTAAGTGTCTCGAGCGACTCGCCTCCCTCTGGCGGCATGTAAGTCTCTGGTGACAGGAAAATATTGCCTTTTTCTCCCTTTAGTTCCTCGTACTTACGCCCCTCATTTATTCCAAAATCAATCTCGGTGAGATCATCGTCGATTATAAACTTATCTCTAGTTAAACCAGTTGCAATTTCTCCTGTCTTAATCGCCCTTTCAAGGGGACTGCAGTACACCTTGTTAAACCTTATTCCACTATCCCTAAGTAGCTCTGCAACCTTTTCTGATTGAGCAATTCCAACATCATTAAGTTCAGTCTGCATGCGCCCTTGAAAGCGCTTCTCACTGTTGAAATTAGTCTGACCATGTCTAAGAATGTATAGTCGCATAATGGCTTTGCCTTTCTTACTGTCTCGTTAGTGCCTCGTTTTACTTCTTCCTATGGAAATACTCTTTTACTCCATCCACCAGGTGCTCTAGTTCATTTAGTCCTGGTAGCATATGCTTATCATGGAGTTTTTCATGAAGCTTCTCGCGTAGTTTCTCCTTATTTGGATCTTCTTCGCGAATCCTCTTTATTCTCTCCCAAAGCTCTGGGTAATCTCGCTTTATAATCTCTCTGTGTCGAGCTCTCTCCTCAGAAAATGCACGATATGCATCGGGAAATCTGCTCTTAAATTGCTCTTCACGAATCATTCTCGTTCGGATAATCTCATCAAGCTCTTCAGAGTTTCTATCGTTAATCTGTGAGTCTAACTTTGCATGATATAGCAAAATCTTCTCACGCACCATCTGAAATTTCTCGAGATCAATCTTGCCGAGTTCGAGGAGATGTGCAAGCTGAAACTCTAGGAAATCCAGGAATTTCTCTTCATCGATTTCACTCCAGTTGCTGCCAAGTGCATTTCGCTCAGCTTCACGAATCATTTCTTCATCCACTTCTTCAAGGCTAATCAGCTTGTCTGCGAGCGAGTTAGCAACCTCCTCCATCCTAGCTTCTGCCTGGTCTCCATACGCCCATTCAAACTCCGCAATCTGTGAGCTGCCTGCGGAGCCGCTAATCGGTATGTAACAAATGTCACCTTCGCAGTCGCCAAGCTCGTATGGTTTATTTATTCCTACGGATTTTAACGCCTGATATATACGAGGAACTATCGCATAATCTTTAAACATCTGATCCGCACCAAATGCACGTAGTTGGTCATTGAGATTTCCCGAGTGTTCCGTCAGGAATAGCTTAATGCCACGATCCTTGTATTTGTTATATAGAATCATAAGACGCTCAACTGCTGTAACATCGATGCTCGTAATTCCACTAGCATCGATGATAACCGCCTTCATATCATCGGTAACTAGGTCATCAATCTCATCCTTGATAGTATTTGCATTAGCGAAGAACAACGCCCCACCAAATCTATATATCAAAGCGCCCTTAACCTCACGAGTTCCCGTAGTTCTATCGACAGGATAGAACTGGTCTTTTTCAGGTATGTAACCGAGCCTGCTTCTAGGCGGATTCGATGCTCTGATGATTACCGTCACAAAGGATAGAATAATTCCGATAAGAACCCCGTAGATTGTTCCAAAAATCAGAACTGTGAACATTACCACATAAAAAATCTTCCACTCAGTCCTATCAACTTTACGTAGCTTTGCAGCTAGATCGAACTCAGTGCTACTTATGAGCGCAGATATCACTATCGCAGTAAGTACAGGCACTGGAAGCATGTGGATAAAGCCCGTTCCAAAAATTAGGATTATCATCATAGTAAGCGCCGCAGATATCGACATCACCTGAGACTTCACGCCGAACTGGTCGGCGATATTGCTTCTTGAAACACTTCCGTTTACCGGGCAGCAACCAACAAGCGCACCCGCTAGATTGCTCATCGCATATGCTAGAATCTCTCGGTTATTATCTATCTTGTCATCATACTTAAGAGCAAAATTATTGGTCGCTAAAAGTGTCTCCGAGATGATAACTATTGCGATGATAAGAGTCTGAAGCATCATCGTTCTGACGTTCCCATGAACCAGCGTTACATCTGGGATTACGATAGCGGGCAAGCCCGCCTTCACCTCTGGTAGGAGCTTCACTCCATAGCTATCCAGATCCATAAAGTAAGTAAGCCCTGCTCCGATGAACATCATGACAGCGCTCATTGGAACCGCTGGAATAACCTTTTTGGAACCTAAAATTATGATAATCGTTCCCAGGCCCAGGATTAGTGACGGAACGTGAACTCCATAACTTGCTGATTTATATATATGCTCGAGGAGTTCATGCAGTTCACCTCTTCCAGAATCCCCGCCAAAGAGCTTCGGAATCTGCATCATTATAATCGTACAGCATATACCTGTTATAAAGCCTCCCATAACCGGCGACGAGATAAACTTCACTAATCTCCCTAGACCAACGATTCGAGCTAGTAATATCCAAACTGCCGTAAACAGAGTAATCACAGGTATGATTTGTACAGCCTCTTCCGATTGATACGCTACACCCATAGAGTAGAGCATACCTCCTACAAGAGCCGCAGGTGCAGCATCTACGCCAAAGACGAATCTCGGCGAACTCGTTATAAGCCCGTAAACCAGTATCGGTAACAACGAGCCGTATAGCCCGTAAATCGGCGGAAGCCCCGCAACGAGCGCATAACCGATGGAAATCGGAATAGATACGAGTGCGATGATGATTCCTGCTGGAATATCTTTTTTCAAAAACTGTAAATTATACCCTTTTAGCGACATCTATCTCCCCTGCTACGAGCATCGCTTTTCAAAAAGCAACACTACTTCATCTTAAACTTAATGTGTATTATACATCAGTTGCGTGTTAAAATTATGATATGAAAGAATTAGATTAGGATTATCGGGCATAGAGGTTTCTGAAGTTGGCATGGGAACGCTCACCATGGGTTTCTCGCAAAAGAACCTTTCGATTGACGAAGGATCACGAATCATCGTACATGCAGTGAGGAGCGGGATTAATTTCCTCGATACGGCTCAGTATTACGATACATACAGATACCTAAAACCCGCATTAGATACAATTAAATCAGATGAAGAACTCGAGATGCCTATTGTCTGTAGCAAGACACTCGAAGCAGACTACGAAAGTACTGCTGCAGCAGTTGACGAATGTCTTATAGCCCTTGGGCTTGAGCAGATAGATATATTTCTGCTTCATGAGGTTCGAGGAATTGCCGATCTTGCAGACAGGAGAGAGGCGTGGAAGGCACTACAGGATAAGAAGGCTGCTGGATTGATTAAATCTATTGGAATTTCGACTCACCATGTCGATGCCTGCAAAGCTATGTCGGAGTCTCAGTCGTGTGACATAGTCTTTCCTCTTATCAATAAAGCTGGCATGGGCATCAGAAATGGTAATGGACCAGGCACCCGCGAGGATATGGAAGAAGCGATAAAGCTATGTTCAGAGCGAGGGATTGGCGTGTTTACAATGAAAGCTTTTGGCGGGGGAAATATAATCGAAGATTACGTCGAATGTCTCGACTACGTCACCTCGTTAAATGGTGTTAATTCCGTGATGCTAGGTATGGGCAGCGAAGATGAAGTCGATACTGCAGTCAATTACTTTGAGGGAAATCTTAGTCGTGATTACATACCTGATATCAGTAACAAACGCATGATGGTCGACCAGAGCGACTGCGAGGGCTGTGGCACTTGTAAGGCTCGATGTGTGAGCGAAGCGATATTTTGGAACAACAACGGACTAGCTGAGATAAGCGTTGAAAAATGCGTACGCTGTGGATACTGTGCCCCAGTGTGCCCCGTTAGAGCTATTGTTTTTTTATAGTATTTAAGAAATATATGCATTATCCATCTTGTACTAATTGTACAAAATTGATATCATGGTCTTATGTATGGACTTGAAAGGAGAACTTTATGGAATACTTAAGATATTATGATGAAATTGTTTCTCGCCGCCAGTCGTGCCGCGATTTCGCAGATACAGTAGTTGATGCTACTTCAGTTGAGGAAATTAAAGCTTACAACGAAGTAGTGCCTAGACTGATTCCTGAGATTGCTACAGAGCTACACTTCTTCAACGGTGACGTATCGGATTTCGTTGGAAGCAGTGTAGGATATAACGGCTTTACAGTAAAGGGACCAAACTACCTAGCTCTCTACTCCGAGGAGGCACCTCACTACCTAGAGAACGCTGGATTTATCGCACAGGGACTAACTCTTAAGCTAACACAGCTCGGATTTGATGCTTGCTGGCTAACAATCAACGATGCAGAAGCTGCTAAGGGAGCACTCGGTGTGGATACAGATAAGACTCTTGCTGTATTTATCGCATTTGGACACGGCAACAAAGCTAAGAAGGACGTTCGTCTCGATATCAAAAGCCCATCCAACGTTACAATGGTTTCTTGTGAGAAGAAGGTTGCACCAAAGATCAGTATGCACGATCTACTTTCCTACAAAGTGTACGGAGAGCCAGTTAACATGGAACTTCTGTACACTGAGCTAGAGGATGCACTACTATCAATCGCTGTTGCACAGTCATTCTTCAACCGCCAACCATACAGAGTAGTTGTTGATGACGATATCGTATCGCTAATCGGACTAGATGACGAGCTCACAACAGCAGAGGATCAGCTCCTTAACTATGGCATTGCAATGTTCAATTTCTACGCAGTTCTCGATTCAACTAGAGCTGGCGTTAAGATGTGGAGCTTTGAGGAGCCTGGTAGAGATCTTAAGCTTCCTGCTAATGCTCACTACATTGCCAAGATCAGAATATAATTATTCTAAGCATAATTATGGATAGATAATATAAGACCTAGGATTTGGAATCATATTTTTCCAGCTCCTAGGTCTTTCGTTTTGAGTTTTATTCGCTTATAGCAACTTACATATCTTTGCCATCGAGCACAGCTTCTATCAGCTCATCATTCTCGTTATATACGAGCTTAAGCGAAAAGAAATCATCTCGCTCATTAAGGAGCCTTAAAAATATCTTATCGCCTTCCCAAAGCTCGAGTTCTAGCAGCTTGTCCTTTGGCACCCACTCGAGCACGCCTTCATCGCACGGTGCTGGCTCTCCTTCAAATTCAGTTGCCGTAAAGAGATGCATGTACTCGATCATCTCTTTTTCACCGCTTCCGTAGATAAAGGTAACTATGCCTCGAAACTTGTAGTCTGTAAGCGTGTACCCCGTCTCTTCACGTACTTCACGTAGCAAACAATCATCGGGACTCTCTCGATCCTCAAAATGCCCCCCGACACCAATCCATTTATTATGATTGATATCATTTGCCTTGATTATTCGATGCATCATCAGATACTGATCATCCTTTTCGATATAGCACAGTGTGCTAAGTCTAGCCTTGCCCATTACGATGCCTCCACTTCATCAAATTGCGAGTTATATAAGTCTGCATACGCCCCACCCTCTGCGATAAGCTCGTCATGCGTTCCTTGCTCTATTATATCACCGTGGTTCATCACGAGTATAAGGTCTGCATTTCTGATAGTTGATAGCCTATGAGCTATAACAAATGTCGTGCGTCCCTTCATCAGATTGTCCATAGCTTCCTGAATTCTGACTTCAGTTCTCGTGTCTACCGAAGATGTAGCTTCATCGAGAATCAATAGCTTTCTGTCCGCAAGAATAGCTCTTGCAATTGTAAGCAACTGCTTCTGGCCTTCTGATATGTTGGTCGCATCTTCGTTTAAAACCATGTTGTATCCACCTGGAAGCGTCTTAATGAATCGATCCGCCCTTGCCGCCTTAGCAGCTGCTACAACCTCTTCATCCGTCGCATACTGATTTCCGTATCTGATATTTTCCATTATCGTATCGGAATATAACCACGTGTCTTGTAGCACCATAGCAATATTATCCCTTAGACCGTGGCGACTCATCTTTCGGATATCGACCCCATCAATTTTAATAGCACCTGCATTTACATCGTAGAAACGCATCAGAAGCTTGACGATAGTCGTTTTTCCCGCACCTGTTGGTCCTACGATAGCAATCTTCTGACCGGGATTTACACTCGCACTAAAGTCATTGATGATAGTCTGCTCAGGATCGTAACCGAACTTAACATGTTCAAATTCAACATATCCTTCTACATTAGGTATTTCGGCTGCATTCTCAAGGTCAGCCGGTTCCTCTTCCTCAGCTAGAAATTCAAATACACGCTCTCCAGCTGCACCCATAGACTGCACCTGATTCATAACCTGTGCAACCTGAGATAGTGGCTGGGTGAGGTTTCGAACGTACTGGATGAATGCTTGGATGTCTCCGATACCAATCACGTTTCTGATAGCGAGCATAGCTCCCGATATAGCAACACCAGCGTATCCTAGATTTCCGACGAACATCATCACTGGCTGCATAACTCCAGATATAAACTGTGACTTCCACGCCGACTCATAGAGCACTTCGTTGGTTTCGTTAAAGGTTTTCTCCACTGACGCTTCTTTATTGAACGCTTTGATTACAAGCTGACCCGAGAAATTCTCTTCAATCTGACCATTGATATCTCCAAGGTATTCCTGCTGCGTCTTAAAGTGCTTCTGCGACATCTTGATGATAAAGCTGAGTAGTACTATGGAAATAGGAATCGTGATAATCGAAATCAATGTCATGAGTGGAGAAATGGTAAACATCATAAATATTACACCGATTATCGTCGCTATGGATGTAATAATCGTTGTCACACTTTGGTTTAATCCTGTTCCCAAAGTATCAACGTCGTTAGTAATTCTCGATAGCACGTCACCATACTGATGGCTTTCAAAATACTTCATCGGCATGCGATTAATCTTTTCCGAGATATCACGGCGCATGTTATATACAATTTTCTGAGTTATGCCAGTCATAATCCAGCCCTGGATGAAGCTAAGCACTGCGCTCAGTGAATAGAGCGAAACGGTTAGCACAAGAATCTTACTAATCGTCGTGAAATCAATAGTTCCAGTACCTTTAATCTTGTACATCAACCCTTCTGCCAGCACTGTAGTCGCACGTCCCATAACCTTAGGTCCAATAACCTGAAATGCTGTGCCTGCAATTGCAAAGAAGATTACGACTACCAATGCATATTTATAATTACCACTGTATCTTATTATTTGCTTTATCGACTTGCCGAAATTCTTTGGCTTCTCTGTAGCTAATCCAGCACCGTAACCATGCCCCTGCCTCTTTGCTTGAGCTGGTTTAATTCTCGTATTCTCCGCCATTATTCCACCTCCAGTTCGCTCTTCGAAAGCTGGGATTCAGCGATCTGCCTATATATATCACATGTCCTGAGCAGATCTCTATGCCTGCCTTTTCCGACAATCTCACCGTCGTCTAGAACTATTATCTGTTCGGCATCCATAATTGTACCAACGCGCTGTGCAACAATGATTTTAGTCGCAGCTTTTTCGTACTGAGCGAGCACTTTTCTTAGCTTTGCATCAGTTTTCATGTCGAGTGCCGAGAAGCTGTCGTCGAACACAAGAATCTTTGGATTTTTGGCAATAGCCCTCGCGATTGAGACCCTTTGCTTCTGTCCACCTGAAACGTTCGATCCACCCTGAGCGATAGTGCTTTCAAATCCATCTTCCTTTTCCTCGACAAACTCGAGAGCCTGCGCTATCTCAGCGGCCTTGCGTATCTCTTCAGATGTGGCATCTTCATTTCCAAATCTGATATTTGAATCGATAGTACCCGAGAATAGAATTCCCTTCTGCGGTACGAAACCAATTTGATCTCTAAGTGACTTCATACTTAGATTTCTTATGTCTCTACCATCGAGCTTAATGCTTCCAGCTGTTACATCAAAAAACCTAGGAATCAAATTCACAATCGTACTCTTGCCTGAACCTGTACTGCCGATTATCGCAGTGGTTTCTCCTGGCTTCGCTATAAAGCTAATGCCTGATATCACATTCTCTTCAGCATTTGAATATCTAAACGAGACGTCATCAAATTCTAGTCTTCCTGCACTATCTTTAATCTCAATTGCACCTTCTCTATCCAGCACCGATGATTCGCACTTAATAACTTCATCGATTCTGCTTGCCGCAACTGCCGCTCTTGGAATGAGTATTGACATTACGGTAATAATCATGAACGACATGACGATCATCATTGAATAAGTGAGAAATGCTGTCATCGAGCCGACCTGCATATCACCTGTATCAATTCTATGTGAAGCAACCCAGATGATTGCCACACCCAGAAAATTCATAAGTAGCATGAGGAGAGGTTGCATGAATGTCATCACTCTGTTTGTAAAAAGCTGTGTCTTCTTAAGATTACTATTCGCTTTATCAAAACGCTTTTCCGCAGAACGTTCCCTACCGAACGCACGAATCACTGGAATACCGATGAGTATCGAGCGAGAAACACTATTTAGAGCATCTACAAGCTCCTGCATTATGCGGAATTTTGGCAGTGCGATGACTATCAGTATTGCCACCAAGACTATTACCGCAGCTACTCCAAGAGCTATAACATAGCTCATATGGGCCCCGGTCTCGACAACCTTGTATATGCCCCAAGCTGCAAGCACTGGCGCGTATAGGACCATGCGCAGCATGATTGTCGTAGTCATCTGAACCTGCTGTACATCATTTGTAGCTCTTGTAATCAGCGACGATGTCTGGAAGCTGTCCATCTCAGAATTTGAGAAGCTCATTACCTTTTCAAACACCTCTTTTCTCAGCGTCATACCTATCCTAGCTCCTATCTTCGAAGCGATGTACGAGGCGATAACTGCTGCCGAAATCATAACCACCGTTACGAGCATCATCCTTAGAGCTATGTCCCACAGATAAGTTTTTTGCACCTTGTCTATATTCACACCTGCTGACTCTGATGCATTAGTCGCATAAGCGATTCCCATGGACTTAAGCGTTCTATCTCCAACAGAAGAGAGCGTCTTATCCATGTCCTTCTTGGACTTCATAATAGTCGCATCATCCATCTGTCCACTTTCGATTCTCGATTGAATCATCGGACGCATGTCAACATAAGTGTGCCCCTTGCCGTTCTGATCCTTTGCCTTAAACGATCTGATATCAACATTCATGAGCTCTGCGATTTCACCAACAGACATATCATCTATACGTGTAGCTAGAGCCTTTGACTCTGGCCTCGCTGATAATTGTTCCTTGACCGTCTTCTTGAACTGCTTAACTGTCATGTGTCCAAGTTGATAGCTCAGAACTATCGGTTTAAGAAGTTTCCTGTCTAGCTTCTCCAGCTTGGCCTCATCCTTAACCGTAAGAGTGTATGTATCACCCGTATTTTTATATGCTTTAGTCCAGATTTCTTTTTCACTATCCGTCATGAAGATCTGAGCTTCACTGTATTCATTCTCAGTTATCTTAGTAGGTAAGATATGCTCTATACCCTTATTCTGAACTCCTGTATCAATCATCTTCTGCATATAGCTAGGTATGGAAATATCTCCAAAAGCCTGAATTACAAGCACTACAAGGAGTAAAAGGATGGTTAATTTGTAAGGCTTTAAGTTCTTAATTAGCTTTGTCATATGCTATCTGTCATCCCCTTCCTCACACGAATTCTCACTCGCAGAAATATTATTTTCTCTATGATTATAAGAGTTTGCGTTGAGCTCATTATCTAGTTCTTCTTGCGCGATGTCCGCAAGTTCTGAAATAAGCGATATGACCTCGGATACTCGCTCTTCTCCAAATCTCTCGAAGACGGCATCAAAATATGCATTGATTCTTTTCTTGTACCCCTGAATTTTCATATATCCTTCTTCAGTGATAAAGACCAAGGTGTTACGCCTATCGCTAGGATCAATTTTCCTCTCGATGATTTGTTTCTCTTCAAGACTAGCTAACATGCGTGAAACGCCAGGCATAGTGGTATTAATAGCTTTGGCAAGCTCAGACACCTTAATTCCCTTCAGTGCAGATATATCGATATCTATATCATCGGAAAACTCGCCGCACTTGCCAGACTCGCATCTGCAAAGGGCGCATATAAGCATATGTTCGCTCGGGCTTAACTCCGGTACAAGCTTCCAAAACTTGACCTTGTGGAAGCTATGCATCTGAAGTAAAAATTTTGACTGATAGTCTTTCATTTTAAACTCCTGTTATCTTAATCTTCTTATTAACATGCTCAAAGCAAGCTATGTACTTCAGTTCATAATAATCATTTACAGCTATTCGGTTCTAACGCCTGATACTTAATATCGTTAACTATTGCTTTTGTAAATGATTATATTATCACCTTCACATACAGTCAATGATTTCACATTTATTTAAGATATTTATTGATTCCATTTCGATTGTTTTGCACTGATGCCAAATATTCCACAGATTTAAATACATAGATATTCCTTATTTGAAATAATTTGGTATTGATTTTCTGTATACGTATGTTAAGGCTTTATCTAAATAAATATAATTATAAATTAGAGCTCATATAAACTAAGGAGGCTACTTTGTTACTTAATATATCTGGTTTGTTTATAGGATTGCTGTTCGGCTTTCTACTCAAGCGCGGACGCTTCTGTCCTACTGGAACGATACGAGATATCTATCTTGAGAAGAAATATTATAACGCAGTTCTCATCCTTGCGATAATCGCGACTGAAGGATTGCTTTATCACATACTAGTAGGAAGTATGACTATTCCATCACCATTCTTTGGCTGCTACTCGATGATTGCCGTTCCGCTAGGGGGCTTTATCTTCGGACTAGGCGCAGTGCTGTCAAATGGCTGCGTTACGAGCACACTAGTTAAAACGGGAGATGGACGAATTATCGGAATACTGTCGCTGATAGTATTTGCAACAACTGAATACTTTACAAACAAATGGATTTTTAAACCATTTATACAGAAGGTCATGGGACTTCAAGAGGTTTACGACATCGACCTGTTTGACATGCCGTTCTCACCTATCTTTATCTTTGCACCGACAGTTATTCTGCTCTACGTAATAATGCTTCGCCATTATAGAGCTCATAAACCAAAGTACAAATTACCACAGTCCTACACGGGGGTACGACATGTGTTCTGCGAGAAGATTTGGAGCCGTGAGATAACTGTTATCCTCATCGGAATACTTATGGCTGCTGCATTTTACTTCAGCAACTTGACTGGTAGAAACGGTGGAATCTCCATCTCAGATCCTGTGCTATCATGGTTCAACATGATTACGGGCACTCACTCTGAGCCTATCGGATGAGTTGTTTACAACAGAACCGGCGGTGTCGGTTGGGACAACTTAGTGATTGTGGGAATTATCCTAGGATCATTCTTCACAGCGCTAATAAGCAAAGAGTTTTCGATAGTTAAGACTGATAAGAAGATAGTATTTAAAACAATATTGGGAAGTATGCTCATGGGCATAGGTGCTGTATGGGCAAAGGGCTGTCTGATTGGAAACGGTCTGGTAGCAACTTCTCAGCTAGCAACCAGAGCTTGGCTCGCATTGCTATTCATAGCATTCGGAATCTGGTTCGGCGCATGGTTCATGTACGTTAGAGGTTCTAAGAATTCAAGAGGTTAATTATAAATATTACAGTTAATATAGGAAATTATTTATCATTACATAGGAGGAACAACGATGGAAAACATTAAACTAGACACTAAAGGAATGGACTGCCCACTACCACTAGTAGAGCTCAAGAAAGCTCTTGGTGAGGCTGAGGAAGGTCAGGTTATCGAAATAGAATTCACTTGCCCAGACGCAGTAGTTAACTTACCTGGTTACTGCGAAGAACACAATCACGAAGTTCTAGAGTTTGATAAGCAGGACAACAAGGCTTGGAAGCTCACAGTTAAGAAGTAACTAAAAGATAATATAACGGTTTAATAATAAGGGGTACGGGATTAATTTATGAACACAAAGAACAAAGCCAGCCTACTCAGCAAAGTACTGGTATTGATACTTGCGCTCGCAATTGCTCTGAGTCTAAGTGCCTGTGGAAATTCAAAGTCAGGGAATACCGAGAAGGCTAATGCAAAGAAGAGCAAGCAGACAGAGTCTTCAGCAGATAGCTGCGACTCTGAATCAGGTCATTCAGATTCATCCGAGACGGCTAGTAGTAATAAAGACAAGAATGACAAGAAAGATAAGAAGGATAAAAAGGACGAAAAGAGCAAGAAGGACACTTCAAGTAGTAAGAGCGCAGCTTCATCTTCGAGCGGCTCAAGCTCATCTTCCTCGTCACATGCATCTTCGAGTTCAAGCAGCTCTAGCTCATCTGGCTCTACATCACATACACAGCCCCAGCAGCCTGCCGCTAAGAGGACGAGAACTGTGTACATCACTAGAGCAGGTCGCTACTACTCACGAGGTCAGATTGCTGCAGATAGGCAGGAATGGTTATCTCAAGGCAACACCTGAGATGGTCGTTACAACATAGTATATGTTGAACAGGAAGAATATTAAAAAATTGCTTATAATACAGAGAAACAGCGAGGGAACCCCCTCGCTGTCTTGATTTCTAAACTCAGTTGCTATCTACAAGAATTTAATTGCTCTCGGCCTCCTGCAGGTCCTTATACTCTTCCTCGACGATTACTTCTCCCTTCCATACCTTTAGTCCATTGAACTCATATACGTTGGTGTATCCCTGCTTAGCAAGACGCTTTGCTACTCTCTTGCTGAGACCACCGTAATCACAGTACAGAAGTATCTTTTGATTCTTATCGGGAAGCTCTTTAACCTCTCCCTTGTCGAAGTCTTCGTACCAGATAGGAATAGCCTTTGGAATGTGTCCCATTCCCCAAGCAATTTTTCCTCTTACGTCGACAATCTTCGCATCATCTTTATCTGCATTCTCAACGAATTCGGCTGCTTCCTTACCTGATATGTGAGTATAGCCATCCTTGTTCTTCTTATCATCTGCGCCCTTCTTTGTGCAGCCTGCAAAGAGCGCTGTGCTGATAGCCAGAATCATAATAATTGGTAATATCTTTCTCTTCATCTTTTCACCTATTCCCAGTGACCTTCTGAAACAACCACGGTTTCAGTCCATGCAGGTACTCTTACAGTCTTTGTCCCCCAGACGGATCGTAGTACACATGGTTCCCATCTCAAGGATTTGGTTTATGAGCTTGCCATGCTGAAAGATTTGGGAATGGTCTTCCGCATTGACATACATAGCTAACAATATATCGTTTCTCTTTAGTAGTTTCTGGATGCGTTATAGTCTTAGTAACTGCAGGCACCCAGCGTTTTTTCTTGCCATTATCGCTACTGCTCTGACTAGTTGCGCTTGTACTAGATGAGCTGCTTTTTGTAGAACCACTGTTAGATAAACTCTTTTGCTTAGACAGCTTTTCGCTGGTCCCATTTTCCTTTTCGATGAGATTTGTCGTTGCACTTGCGTCAAACGATGTACCACTTTTCTCTGCAATCTTCTGACCGACCTCATTGGTTAACAAGGTAAGATCACTGTCACTTTTTACCTTATTGAACTTCTTCTCATATGACTTCAGAATTTTATGTGCCTCTTCAGCTTTGCTCCCATCCATTGCATCAATCTGCTCTTTCAGAAGTTTTTTACAAGCCTTTATTTTATCCTCTCTAGTTGAGATAGACTTAATCTGAGACTTAAAATCCTTTAGTAATTTTTTGATAGATTTATCATCTTTAGCTTTATCAATTTCTTTCGAGAATTCCTTCTTAAGGTCTTTGACGATTTGCTGCTCCTCTACCATGTATGATTCTATCTGAATGCCCTTGACTGTTTCAAGCGCTTGTTTTCTTGTCTGTTCAGTACAACCTGATAAAATCACTGATAGAGAAACAGTTATTATTATCACCAAAGAAAGCTTTTTTAACATAAATAGTTTATTAATCTCTCTCATATTTTTTCCAATATCTTACTTCTAATTCTGCTTTCGTCTCTTAAGTAAGATAGATAATGTGGATATTGAAGAAATTAATAGCACAGCATATAGAGCGTAATTTCCTGTATCACCAGTCTTTACAAATCTATCTGCTCTTACCTTAGCAGTTTTGCCATGTGTCACAGTGCTCCTACGTGCTGTAGAGTTAGAAACTCTTGTTGCGCTATTATTTGAACTTGTATTATTTACAGCACTATTGTTGCTACTTGCTACTGCAGGCTTAATTGTAAATGTAATATAAGATGACTTTGTGTCAGCATCGAAGTAAGCAGTAAGCGTGTGTCTACCAGCAGATAGCCTGTCCACAAAACTCTTATTAAGCTTGATTACTGTGCTTCCCTCAGTGACAGTATAGTCAGAATCCTCGAGTCTTACGTTATCAACTTCAACTCCACTGAAATTTTCAAAGCTCTTGTCCACTGAAGATGTAGCCTTAAATACAGCCTTTACATCAACATCATTACCCTTCTCAAATGATAATCCATCACCCTCAGTTGCTACATACTGAACGCTGCTATCTGATACGTACTGAACTACAATCGGATATACCGATAGGGAATTCATATTGAACTTGATTTTATTACCAGTCTGAGTGAATGATAGTGGCTTTAGCTTGCCATCGCTGTCTATGTAGGAAACCTTTCCTACATTTTTACCAGACTGAACTTCAGTTGTGTAATTAAAGAACTGACCTTCAGCAAGCATGAGACGTGAACGCTCCGTTCTGGCCATATTGATAGAGTGAATATCTATTACGTCAAAATCTCCCTTTAAACCTTTTGCAACAGCCTTATCGAGAAGTTTCATTCATTGTGTATCTTACGCTATCGTTATACTGCTCGAACCATCTTGGTAAAATTCTGCTGTTGAAGTTTAGTCCCTCAACTTTAGTCTTTCCACTTACACTTGTTAATGCATCAAGATATTTCTTCTCAATCTGACCATCTTTGTCAAAGAACATGATAGTATCCTTGTTTGTGCAGCTTAAGTGGTTATAAGCCAATTTAGCTGCTCCACGCTCTGAGTGGTCTTTAACAGTTAGTGGATATGTGTACATTCCAAGCTGCTCACTCTCAACACTAACGGTATACACATCGTCTTCCATAAGCTCAACTTCAACAGTGCTGTCCTTGATTGGAACTCTAATTGTCTCGAACGGACTTGTCAGAACTAGGGTTGAATTAGTTCCCTCCCAGTCAAAACTATCGTCACTCGGTAGATAGTTTCTGCCAACTTTCTCCATATAGAAGAGCTGTAGATCAATCTTTACGCGATTTGCCTTTGTAGCATCCGTAATCGGTGTAGCCCTCTTCTCTAGAACAAACGAGGTTATTTCCTCATCCTCACCAGGACGGCTCGATGAAATTTGAGTTCTGTCATTATATACGACACTTCCAGTTTCCTTGATAATGATGTATGCGTTATTTTTGAAGTTATACTCTTTGTCCTGTGCAAAAATGATGTAGTGATGATCCTTGATTAACTCAACATCTGGAAGCAAACCATTAGATGAAGTAACTTCCTTTTCAAATCTCTGAAGGGTTGCGTTCCAAACCTTAAACTTTATTGGTTTAGTTAACGCTTTACCTGTTTCCTTGTCAATTACAGGCATGTTCTTAAGTGTTGCCTTCTCAGTCTTATATAGAAGTGCAAAATCCGACTCCTTATAAGGACCAGTCTTGGAAGGCTCCGCTGCACGGAATCCTGATCCGTGTCTTGGATTAGCTGGCTGAGCTGTGCTATTTGTAGCCGGTGTAGCATCGCTTTTTTCAGCTTTCGCTTCGGTTGAAAAACTTGCAGTTTCTGTTTTTTCAGTAGCTGCAGAATCATCTGCAAAGGCAAACATTGGTGCTGTCGATAGTATCATCGATAGCGCTAGAACCTTTACTAGACTTCTTGAGCTCTTGCTCTTGAACTTCATAGTTCCTCCTTTTATATTTGATGTTTTGGGGAATAGCATTCCTTATTATTCTAGCTAGTCTATCAGAATTCTAACAATTGCTTATATCTATACGTCCACCCTTTTGTATAGGTATTCTTTATAACAATTTATATGTAAATTTATTTAACTAAACAACCCGCAAGCGTGTGCGTCATCGCTTGCGGGTTTTCATCATCTATAAATATCATATTTTCGTTATCACCGTTATTTTTCGCCTAAAGTAGCCTTAATTTCATCTATATCGCTAGCGAAAACGACTTTGCTTAGATCCTCAGCTGGTAGGAAGTCGGCAGCTACCATCTCATCTAATAGATTTTTTAGCGGATCATAGAAGCCATCAATATTATACACGATGCATGGCTTTTCAGTTCTGTTAAGTCTTCTGAGCGAGATTATCTCTGAAATCTCCTCGAGAGTACCCGGGCCTCCTGGTAGTGCGATAAACGCATCTCCCAGATTGATCATACGAGTCTTGCGCTCTGGCATGGACTCTACAATCTCGAGTGTATAGAGTCCTTCGTGACCCTTCTCCTGGTCGAGCAGGAACTCTGGGATGATGCCGTAGACTTTGGCACCAGCTTTGAGAACAGTATTTGCAACAGCTCCCATCAGACCGACATTTCCACCGCCATACACTAGACTGTGACCACTATTAGCAATCCAATTCCCAAGCTCGAGAGCTCTATTCTTAAACTCGGCTTTCTCACCAAAGCGCGAGCCGCAATAAACTGTAATATTCATATCCTTCTTCTCCTTTTCCATTCCGTATAATTCTAGTATCATTGACCGTATCGGTCAACGATGTATTTTTATTAATATTTTTGATAGTACACAATTAAAATTAAGATTTTTATAATTATTAATTCCCTCAATTAAATGATATACTAAACTCATATCGTAAAGGTATAGTATATTATGTTGCTTATACTCGCGATAAATAAGGAATATTGAGGAATATTATGAAGAGAAAAATACACATTAAGAGATTTGCAGCGATGGCAGCAGTTGTGCTCGTGCTCGCACTAACATTTGCAGGTTGTAGCAAGGGTGGATCAGATTCGCAAGGAAGTGAAAATCCTAAATCTAGTCTCAAGAAGTTTGAAACTACTACCCTTGACGGCGAAAAATTCACACAGGATAACCTAAAGGATTATGACCTAACCGTTGTTAACGTATGGTCTACAGGTTGCGGTTACTGTGTCGATGAGATGCCTGCTCTAGAAAAGCTAAAGGGTCAGCTCCCTTCCAATGTACAGATTGTAACAATTTGTCTCGATGGTGAGGCATCCCCTGATACTGCTAAGAAGATCCTCGCAAAACAGGGATTAACTGCCAAGACACTCGTGCCAAGCGATTCTCTAAACGAGGGACTTCTCCAGTACGTAAGCGGTACCCCTACTACAGTCTTCTTTGATAAGAACGGCAAGCAGGTTGGTGAGCCTAAGGTTGGAGCATTCTCAACCCGCGACACGGATGCAGTTACAGAGCTATATTTGAAGGAAGTAAATTCTCGCCTTGAGAAGCTATCCTAAGAGAGGAATGCTCGGTAAGTTATTATGTCTAAGAAGTATAAGAAGCTGATACCGGCCTGCTTGATTGCGGCTGGTATCGTTATGTTAATAGTTGGTATCGATAGAGGTGAGATGGCGACGGTCTTCAGCAAGGCTGCTACCGTCTGTCTTGAATGCATCGGTATCGGTTAGGAGGCGCCATGAAGACCAACAACCCAAGGCGTCATTTTGTACAGCTTGTAGCTACATTCCTGACCAACCCTCACGTCGCAAACTTTAGAAATGGCACTATTCACAAGGGAGAGAGCAAGAGCTTCTGCTCACCTGGTCTGAACTGCTATTCATGTCCTGCAGCTGGAACCGCTTGCCCTATCGGAGCGCTTCAGTCAGTCGAGAACGGCAACAAATACCACATCTCGTATTATGTGATGGGATTTTTGATGATTACAGGAGCATTTCTCGGTAGATTCGTGTGTGGATTCCTTTGTCCATTCGGCTTCTTCCAAGACTTGCTACACAAGATTAAAGTAAAGAAACGCAAGATACCTGCACAGGTGGACAAAGTGTTAAGATACATCAAATACGTCATACTTCTGGTATTCGTATTCGCACTGCCGATAGCTCTATCGAACGAGTTTGGAATTGGCGAACCATTTTTCTGTAAGTACATCTGTCCAGCAGGTACTATCGAAGCTGGTATCCCGCTCCTCATTAAGAACGAGTCACTACGTGCGATGATTGGAGTTCTCTTTAACTGGAAGATGATTCTCCTGATTATCACTGTCATACTTTCGACGATGATATACAGGCCTTTCTGTAAATATATATGCCCTCTAGGCGCAATTTATTCGTTTTTAACCGCTTTAGCGTACTGCAGATGGAGGTGGATAGGAGTACATGTATAAACTGCATGAAATGCGAAATTCACTGCGATATGCAAGTCAAGGTGCTCGATAATATCAATAGTGTCGAGTGCATTCGCTGCGGTAAGTGCAGGAGCATCTGCCCTACTAATGCCATCAACTGGACCGCAGGTGGAAAAGTCATTCTAAAATCAAACGAAAACAGCAGGCAAAGAGCATAGCTCTGCCTGCTATTTTTATTATCAGCTATCTCTTGGATATATTCGGCCGTCATTACTTCAGATTATACTTTTCAAAATCAACAGCTTCGTGATGTAGTAAATAGATTTTCTTATCCATTCCGCCAGCATATCCCGTAAGCTTTCCGTCCTTCCCCACGACGCGGTGGCAAGGCACTATGATTGAAACTCATTACTTCCAACAGCGCCACCCACAGCCTGAGCTGACATACGGTCCTTGCCTAGTCTTCTAGCGGCTTCCCTCGCGATTGCACCATAAGTGCAGAGTTCACCATACGGAATATCTAGCATAATCCGCGAGATTACCTTTCTAAACTCTGAACCCTGTAGTTTTAGTTCTGGAGTGAAGCTCGGAGTAACGCCTCTGAAGTATTCATCGAGCCAACACACCGTATCACCTATATGCTTATTTACCGCTGGACTATCGATAAGCTCTACAGGTTCTACTATCTGCTCTTCGTTAAACCACACACCGAGAAGGCTATCTTCATCAGCACACAGCTTGATTATCCCCATCGGTGAATCATAATAATACATGTACATTGCAAATCCCCATTAGTTATATGGATTTATCAGCTTCGGATTGCTTCCGATATTCTCCTTGATCACTTTCACATCTTCAGGCGAGAGCGCTATATCGTAACTCACGGCAATTACTAGCCAAGTGTAGCAATAGTCATCGATGTTGGTATCCGGTAGCCACTCGCTTGGCCCTTTGTCAGACTTCTCGCGGTTCACCGCCCCATCTACATCAACACCCACACGCACGTCCGTCGCGTACTGGTGCTTCTTGGAGTGACTCCATCTAGCACCGCCATGTTTATTTACATAGTTTAGCGGAATGATGTGGTCAAAGTTGCTGTCCTCGATGTCGAGCTTGTCACCTGTATATGGATCTGTATATGAACCACTCTTATAGTGGTTACTCATTACAAATGCGAATTTTCTAAGTGAATACTTCCTGCCTTTATACTCGATCCTCTTGTAAGGTTCGGTATATGAGTCACGGTCATAAGCGATATATTCATTAGGCGATGCCACCTTAACTTCATCGAGCAACTGTTCGACGCTTTTCTCCTTAAGCGGTTTTACCTTGCTACTTGAACTACCTGAATCACCTATATCAATTCCCATCTGATTGAGGACAAAAACAGCTACAGCGATTACTAACGTCGCAACCATCTTCTCCATCTTTTTATTATTTCTGCCGTATCCCTGCCTTGAATATCTCTGTCTCACCATGTTTCCATACCTTTCTGAATACGCTTATCATACCATAGTTGGTTGCTCATAGGGCAACTTATGATTCATGAAATAGCCCAATAAACATTTGATTTATAACTATTACATGATATAAAATAATAAAATAGGCGAGAAAAATTACGATTTATGAAACGAGGAATTTATATGGGCGAAAGCAAACTAAAGTACGGACTAAGAGTGCTCAAGAACGCTAGCTTCAAGAAGTTCACCGACTGTGTCAACGAGGCGCACAGAATTTCTGGCAAGAGTAAGCTTGCGTGTGCAAGGGACATTGTGCACTGCATGAGAAAATTCGATGCCGGTTACTATGATTATGTAATCTTCCAGTTCTGGGACAAGACCGATGCGGAGAGAGATACTTACCTGACTAGATTCAGAAGCAAGAAGCTTGTATCTCAGATGAACGATCCAGCTTACGCACATTTCTTTGATAACAAGGACGAGTTCAACGAGAAATTCAAGGACTATATCGGTCGTGACTTCATCGAGCTTGAGACTGCTACTAAGGAAGAAGTTGAGGAGTATTTCAATAAAAAAGATAAGATTTTCTGCAAGATGAAAGATCTCGAGTGTGGAATCGGTTGTGAGAGACTTGTGACTTCTGACTTTGAGAACTTCGACGAATTCTTTACTTATATCAAGGATAAGGGATTTGGAACTCTCGAAGGAGTTATCGAGAATCATCCTGACCTTGACAAGGTGTATTCGGGAAGTGCAAATACTATGCGTATGATTACGATTATCGGTGATGACGGAAAGCCTCATCTGATTTATTCAGTTCAGAAGTTCGGTATCAACGGCAGAGTTGTAGACAACTATGGAGTTCACGGACCAGTTGACTTAGAGACTGGCGAGTTCCTCTTCCCTGCTCACTCTGGTGACACTAAGGCAGAAGGACTTTACACAGAGCACCCTAACTCACACGAGAAGCTAGTCGGGTTCAAGACGCCTCTCTTTAAGGAAGCCAAGGAGATGATTCTGAAGGCTGCGATGGAAGTTCCGCAGATTAGATACGTAGGATGGGACGTTGCTGTAACTCCGACTGGACCTGCTATCATCGAGGGCAATGTATACTGTGCTCACGACTTCTGGCAGCTACCAGGACAGACTCCTGGCAATATAGGCATCATGCCTACGCTTAAGGAACTTGTGCCTAGTTATAAGTATTAAAATAACCTGATAGTTTTATAAATTTATATAAAAAGGATTGATATTTTTGAAGTGCACCCCAAAAGTCAGACAAAACTAATTTTTGGAGGTGTACTTTATGAGCAAATATTCGTATGAAGAAAGACTGGAATCTGTTTAAGAGTTATCGAAGAAGATATGAGCTACAAGGCTACTTCATTAACCACAAGACTGTTAGAAGGCTTATGCACGCATTTGGTATTAAGTTCGAAATTAGAAGTCATAAGTATCGCTCCTACAAAGGTAGTATTGGGAAAGTTGCTCCTAACATATTGAATCGCAAAAGGAAAACTGTCTAGACAATTCTGTCATGGAAAACTTCTTCGGTCTACTTAAGACAGAGATGTTTTACAAACATGAATTCAAACCTACAGAACACCTAATTTCTGAGATTGAAGCATACATTGACTATTACAACAACAGACGAATTAAGTGCAAGTTAAAAGGACTGAGTCCTGTGAAATACAGGATTCAGTCCTCTAAAGTTGCTTAATTAAACTGTTTAACTTTTGGGGTTTACCAACCCTTTTTCTTTTAACATGCGGTTATTGAACATATACTTAGAAGATCTTGTAAAATCAAATTTATAATTCATTTTCTATAGCAAGGTAGCAAAATATCCTGCGAATAATACAGATGTTATGGTTACTGTGACGAAGCCACCTACAACCATAGATGGGAACATTTTGCTCATTAAGTACCCTCTTTCATCAGGATCATCTGTCAATGCATTGCAAGTGCTTTCAGTAATTATTGCATCGCATGGGAATCCATATAAAGCAGTAAGACCATTTGCAAACGCGAGAGGAAAACTCATTTTTAAAACCTTAGCAATAATAAACGATGCAATTCCCATGCCCACAACTCCAATTATAATCATTACAATCATTGGAACTATGATTGTAACAAGCATTGATGGTGTACAGTTTTTAAGTCCTGCAAATACACTTAGCATTGCTGCAAACATAAATATTGTATAAGTATTACCTCTTGAAAGCGAACTTGTATCAAGAATACCTATTTTTGTTAAAATAACTGATATAATTAAACACCAGACGATTGTAGGAACTTGAGGTACAAACTGTCCAACAATTGTTGAAATCCACACACTGAATGCTACTTTTGCAATAATAAATACTGGACTATTGTACTTCTCAGGGATTGCTGGTAATAACTTTTTGATATCTTTGTCATTTGCTATAGCAGTTAAACCAACTGACTTCATCTTGTCAATTTCTTCCTGTGATAAATTAAGTTCACCAGACCTCCACTCCTTTAGCAATTTTTTCCCTTCCTTATGTAAACAGATTGCTGTTATAGGATATCCAGCCAGTCCTTGAATTGCATACATAGCAATAGCAAATACTGCAGCTGTTTCAAGGCCTGCAGCTTTAGCAGCTTGTTGCATTGTTAATGCTGCAACTACGCCTCCTGTCAGTGGAGGAAGTCCAACAATTACTAGTGTTTTGTCCATTAACAACGGACAAACTACCCAACACAATGAAACCATTCCAACTAAACCAACTAAACAAATAACAACTGTTTTCCATTGTTCAATGAGTTGTTTTAAGCTTATTACTGTTCCAATATGTGTAATAAACATTAGTACTGCAATCTTTGCAGCAAAATCGATTAAGCCCGTATCCTCTGCGAGTGTTTTTGGAAACACCGTCCAATATCCAATTATAAATATTATAGATGTAACTAGTATTGAAGGAACCCATGCATGTGTTATCTCTGAAATCCACTCACCTATAACATATGCTAAAGCTACTATTACAAGTGCTAAAAAAGCATTATATAGTATCATTGTTATCTCCTTTCTTAATAAAAAACGATTACTCAACTTGTTTAAATTCAAAAGATTAATCTAAAACAGCCAATGCCGCACTTGTCATTGCAGCCATTCCATATCGCATTGCACTCTCATCAAACGTACAATTTGCACTATGTAGTGTAGATAGTGGCATTCCAGCTTCATGTCCTGCAGATAGAAACATTAAAACTGCCGGCTTTCCAGTTATTGTTGAAAAGAAGCTAAAGTCTTCACTTCCACCAAACGGTTCATCCATAAGTCCAAAATAGTTATTACCTAATGACTCCTCATATGTATCTAGTAACAACTCCACTAAGTCACTATCATTAATCATTGCATCATAGCCTATTCGTATATCATCATCAATTTTGCAATGTGAAATTATTTCTATACCTCTACATATTTCATGAATTTTTGTAATTGCTGTTTCTCTTGCTTCTTTTGAATAGGCTCTTACCGCACCAGATAACCTACATGTGTCTGCAATTACATTGCTTTTCACACCGCCTTCTATTGTATTAAGTGTAAAAATGCATGTATCCAATGGATTTATGTTTCTAGATTGAATCTGTCCCAAAAGTACATTTAGTTGGCAAGCAGCTAGTATTGCGTCATTTGCTTTATGAGGTTGAGAACCATGTCCCGAAACACCATGAACTGTAATATAGACTTCATCTGCCGAAGTAGCTATAGCTCCTTTTCTCAATAGTACTTTTCCAACATCATTTTCTGTAGGTAGTACATGTAAAGCAAAGAACGCACTTACATCATCTACAAGCCCTGACCTAATTATGTCTTTTGCTCCACCAGGTTGAATCTCTTCACTTGGTTCGAATATAAGCTTCACCGTACCACTAAACATCTCTCTGTTGTTACATAAAATTTTTGCATTACCTAGCATCATCGCAGTATGTAGATCGTGCCCACATGCATGCATTACACCATTAATTTCGCTACTAAATGGCAAACCAGTATTTTCAGTTATAGGAAGTGCATCTATATCACATCTAAGACCTACTACTTTTTCTTTACCACTGGTTTTATTACCTTTTATAACAGCAATGACCCCTGTAGATGTAGGTGTTAATATTTCATCTACACCATAACTTCTTAATCTTTCTTTTATAAGGGCAGATGTTTCGTATTCTTGGTTACCTTGTTCTGGATATTTATGTATAGCCCGTCTAATTTCAACAACTTCATCAAAAACAGCATCCGCTTTTTTCAAAATACAAGACTTCATTGCTTACTCCTTTCTTTTTAGATTTAAGAAGCAAAACTCGAGTATCTTCTCCATTTATTTATATTTAAATTTTAGTTTACCTATTTTTGATTTGGAAATTATTTTTTGTAATTACTGCTAGTACTTTTGGTAATATAAATATAGAAATAATTTTATCTGCTTTTTATCATCCGAAGGAGGTATTACTAATATGGAAATGCGTCAAATATATTACGTGTTAGAAGTTGCAAAAGAAAAAAACTTCTCCAAAGCGGCAACTAACCTATTTATTACACAGTCTAATATCTCACAGCAGATTAGCTCTTTAGAAACAGAGCTAAACACAAAATTGTTTTTTAGGGATCATCATGGAGTAAAACTAACCGAAGATGGAAAAAAATTCTGTTTCTACGCAAAAGATGTAACTGATGGAATTGATAAATTAATGATGAATTTTAATAGTAATACTATGGTTAATAAGGAATTGCTAAATATTGCAGTGTTTCCTTTTGCTAACAAAGTAGGCATAACATCTGTAGTTACAGAGTTTCAAAAGAAATGCTAATATTCTTATGTCTATAAAAGTAACTGACAATTATGCCGCTTATGATGGCTTAAATAACGGAGAACTTGATTTCGCAATTGTTAAACTACGTCCTGAGGATAAACTAAATACTTTTACATATAAGTTTTTAACAGAGGAGAAATTATATTTGGTAATTAATAAAGATAATATAAAAGCTAATCAAAGTAGTATTTTCCCTTCTGATTTATCTGAAATACCACTGTTAATGGCTGATGCTAACTCAAGTATATATAACGATGTAAAGAAAATATATAGAGAAATAGGCGCTAATTTTAATGTAGTTTTTGAGAATACTACGGATGTTAGTCTCTTGAACGACATGATATCAGAAGGTCGCGGAGCAACAATCGCAACAGAATCTGCGGCAGCTTCAATAGATGATAGTAGAATTAAAGCCATATTGATTGAATCTCCTGTTAAATTCTGCACTTATTTAGCTTATCCAAAAAACAGAGAATATACTGGAATTTACGGAAAATTTATTGAACATGTTATACTTTCTGTAAAGAATCTATATGAATAATTGCAACATACTTAAAAGGTGGGTTATAGGACAAAACGTGTTGGTCGCTAGTCCCAATAATTCTGAAATTCAGATGACTTATGCAGCTCTCCCCAGACCACCGCATCTCCCCATGTAGGGATAGATGAAGTGCGTTTATCTAACTCTGAAATCTTCTGGTATATCGCTGCAATACTTTTGTCCGTTGGCATTACTTTTAATAGCTCAGAAACAGAAAGCGGTCTTGGTGAGTGCACATAGCACCACCAGAAGACCGCTTTTATTCTTCTTTCAACAGATAGTCCACGGTGATTCCTTAGCAAGGCTCTTAGCCTTGCATTTATACCGCCTTCTATCTGGTTATTTGTAGATGGAGCCTTGCCTATCTTAGCTATTAAATCTTCATCCAAATAAGTGAATAGAGTGCCTTCTTTTACCAACCTAGAAAGAGATCTCTGTGCCTTTAAAAGTCTTTCATGCGTTGCTCTCCAATTGCCGTTTTCATCTAGTGACCTTTGGCTCAGAAACTTGTTGTGTTTTCTCATCCAATCTAAGAATTCATCTACCCATTTATCTGCTTCAGATCTAGTTTCTAGGTGTAGTAGTCTTTTAGCAAGAGCATATAATTCAGCCCCTGCAAGGGTTTTAGGTCTTGTTGTAGTATATCTTCTTACTTGAGAAAACACATGAAAAAGGCATCTCTGGTGCTTTGCATGAGGCCATACCTTTCTCAAAGCTTTATTAAATCCTTTTCCTCCATCCGAAACTACAAGTGCAGGTTCAGTAATCCTAGACATTAATGAGATCCATGCATTTGCATGCTCATAGCGGCATAAGTACCAACCTAGCACATGGTTTCTGTCACAGCAAATTAAAACACAAGCATTACGGCACAGGTAAATTCCATCTACGAATACTACTGAATGCTTTTCTTCTACAACTGGTGGTAATGTCCATATATCCCAAAATTTGGATGTTTTTCGCCTAAATGTACGACCACCTCCAGGCATATACTTTTGAATATCTTTGCTAAAAAGCCACTTAAGAAATATATTAAGCTGCTTGGTTAGATTGTCTATTTTAGGGGAAAACGCCATCTTACAATTACAACAAAACCACCTCTGTGTTCCTGTATTTGTCTTACCATATTTCGAGCAACACCTACCACAAACAGGGCAAATAACACGCTTCATTTTACAATCCTCCTAGAATACTATTTCTAAGGAAGATATAACCCTAATACGCCTTGAAATTTCAAGTGTTTTAGACGATTTTACCAACACGTTTTGTCCACCCTGTATCTTCTTTCAAAAAAGATATAACCGCTGTAGCCGTTGAAATTTCAACGACCGCAGCGGTTTTTACCAACACGTTTTGTCCTATAACCCTAAAAGTATTAACAACAACAGGGGCCGATCTCATTCGAGATCAGCCCCTATTTACTACTTTATTTTATGTATAGACTATGAAAGGTATCTAGTTTATGCTGCAGCAGTCTTGAGCTTTCTGCTCTTAAGAGCCGCTTTTCTAAGTCTTAGAACGACGTAGCTCACGTATACTACAGAATACACGATGATTCCTGTCATATGAGACTTAACATCTGCCGAGTACAGCACCATTATATGTACATAGATTCCGATGAAAAACGGATATGCCATGCGCTGAATCTTTTTCCAAGTCTTACCACTCATCTTGCGGCGAACCGACTTAAACGATGTTACAAAGAGTGGAATTAGCATTGTCAGTAGGCACAGCGTGATTATCGATGCAATCAGCTGCCTAGTCGGCATAGCCTTTGGATTCGTGAACACCATCGGGAAGTATTGAACTCCGAAAACCACGTTGTGGCTTAGTGTTAGCAAGCTTCCGATGATAGAAATCTCTCCGCGCACACTCATCAGCTTACGAGAGAGCTTGTTGTGCTTAGTGATTACACCAAGGTACATAACTACCATAAATGTAGCCGTAGTGAATATACCTCTACCGAACATGTTCATAAAGTACACGTTAAACCACTCTGGGAACTTTTGATCATAACCGTGGTTAAAATATAGAACTACCGCTCCGCACCACACGTATATGCCCAGATAAAATGCCACTGGGTACTTCTTAATTGCATCTGCTGCCAAGATATAAAATATGACAGTCACTGCGATTCCGATTATTAAGTTCACGATACCGTCCTTTCCGTCTCAGCTGCGGCAGAGTTCTCTGCAGTTTCCTTGCCCTCTGCTGGCTTCTGTACGTCCTCTTTCTTATTAACCTTACCGTTCTCTGAATGCTCTACGCTTGCAGGTTTTGAGATTGCGGCTACTGCGGCACTTCTTGTACTTGCATTTCCACTTGTAACGGCAGCTGCTTCTGTACTTGTCACAGGTGTATTAACGTTAACCATTACGATTGCCTTGCCCTTCTTGTCAATTCCGTCTACCGAGAACTCGAGCACTGCCTTGGTCAGACCTTTCTTTGAAAGGTCAGGCTTCTGAACTAGAGTCACCTTTACAGAACCGTCATTTGGAATGTTGGAGAACTTCGCCTTGTAATCCTCTAGTGTTGGCTCCTTGCCTTCTACATCGATTGGCTTCGAATTTACTCTCTGAGGTGAAAATGCTACTCCACCATCCTCGTCATCATCCGCAATTCCGTCATGATCCTTATCTCTGTAAATCCAGTACTTGTAGTTTCTTACCAAGACCTTACCGTTCTTCTTAGCCTTGAACTTCAAATTCACGGTTCTGAACATACCGCCATCACCATCCCAGTTATCGTCTTCAACGACTGGTGTTCCAGTGATAGTTGTTCCGTCGAAGCTGAGTCCCTTCGGAAGCCCCTCGATTGTTGTCAGCATCTCTGCATCCTTGTCGAGGCTAGTCACTGTCGCTGGTTTGATAGCTATACGCTCAGTCCACTTAGGTCTACCTGACTCGTCGAGGACTGTCTCGATTACCTTGCTGTCTACCTCTACCTCAGGAAGATTCTCCTCAGGTTCAGTGGTTCCTGGGTTATCGTTATTTCCACCTGTATTCTCAACAAGCTGCTTGTCTGCCTCTGTGCCAGATAGCTGGAATGTTACGAACAGTGCTGGTGGTGCATTAGGGTTCTCATCGTTAACTACTGTGTACTTAACCTTTTTGTTTACAGGCTTCTTATCTGTTGTGTACTCGTAGCGATGTCCTTCCTTTGAAACCAGACGCACCTTAACATTTTCAAACTCGAACGCTGACGGTGCATCGACAACCTGCTGGTCATCGATCTTGCGGTCATCTACTGAGTCCATTTTAACGGAATCAATCTTATACCACTTTGATCCGTCCTTGCTGTACTCGAGTCCAACGATGTAGTCTCTGCTGTAGCGTCCTACTAGGATTCTGAAGTTATCGTAAGATAGTGATTCCTTGTGAACAACTCTCGCCTTGATGACCTTCTTGTCACCGTATACCTTGAGGTCACTGCCATTTTCGATTGCATTTCCGTCCTCATCTGTGATACTGAGTCCGTTTGCTGCAAAATCATTCCATGAAGCCTCTGCCGAAGTTCCGTCCTTCTTGACTACCTTTGCCTTGAGGTCAGAGAAGTCCACTGTGCTACCAGTATTAACTTCTACTGTCTTGGTCTTAGGCGCTACAATTGAAACTTCCTTCACATCTGAGTTAGTTCTGTGGTCATTAGCCGACTTGCTGCTAGCTTCCTTAGTCGCTGCAGAAATTCCGCTCGCACTGACAGTAGCACCTGTTACGCTATCGAACATCTTCTTACCCTCGTAGCGGTCACCCATGTAAGCCTTTACTGTTCTCGACATGAGTGTAAGGTCAGACTCTTTGTTCTTGCCAGAAAGTCCGTTAAGCATACTTACATACTTATCTCCAAAGAGCTCCTTGACCTTAGCCTTAGGATCACTGCTCTTTCTAATAGCTTCAAAATACTCACGGTATAGTCCCATCTTAGCGATGTTCCAGCGGCCTTCCTTGCCCTTTAGGAAAGGTAATACGCGCTCTGCCTTGCTTCTAAATGGATCAATATCATCACGATAGTCTTCGCCTATTCCGACTCTTAGGCTATCGATCTCGCCGTCCTTAACTGTTACGTAAGTCTTGATTCCACCTGGATTGAGGTATCCGATACCAATTCCAGTGTATTCTCCATCCTTTAGCTTATCTCCTGGATAATGCTTGCGAAGAGCTTCATCTACATATGCTGGCTCTCCAGTATCAGGATTAACTGCTGGAGTTGTGTTATCTGTGCTTGGTTTATCACTGTCTGTGCCTGGCGTATTAGCATTGCTGCTAGTATTAGTAACGTTAGTCTTGCCAGCACCTGCAAGCGCATTTCTTACCGCATCTATGATGCCGCGGCTAGAATAAGTAGCACCAGAAACTGTATCCACGCTCTTGCCTGGAGTTCCTAGCAGTCTTCCTACTACTGCCTTAGCACGGTTAAAGAACGGTGCATCATCGCTGTGAGATAGAATCTCAACGTTAGTAATATTTCCGCCAGAAACGGTTACACGAACTCTGATCGGTCCATTGAACCCCTGACCTGAACCAGTGTAAACTCCGTCATTTAGATTAGCACTTCCAATAGCAAACGAACCTGCAGCATTGCCCTTTCTGCCCTTAGCAGCTCTAGCATCCTTCTTGACTGGTGTTACCTTAGCTTGCTGCTTAGATCCTGCCTTCTGAAGTGCATCTGCAACTGCCTTTTTGATTGCATTTGAAGAAATAGTCGCACCCGATACCGAGTCGACATTCACATTACCACTGCTTAGAATCTTACCGATAACAGCGGATGCCCTGTTGAAATATTCTGGTGTTTCTGTCTGTGATACAACCTTGATATCTGTCAGCTTTCCACCCTTGATGGTGATGCGAACAGTAAGAGGTCCACCGTAGCCGGTTGCGGTGCCCTCGTATTCTCCATCTTTGAGGCTATCTGTGGAAACTTCAGAACCTATCGCCTGAGATTCCTTGGCAGCCTTCTCTCTAGCAGCGTTGTTCTTCTCTACGACTGTAACAGCCGAGTATGCCATCGCAACCGTTACAGCTGCGGCAACAACAAAGGACAGCACTCCCTTGAAACCAGTTGTCTTCATCTTTCCTCCTATGAATGAATTGTGTAAAATTTTTGAATAAGTTAGAGTTATATTACAAAAGTTAGTTTAATTTAACTAATGCATAATGTATTTTAATGCAAATCACACAAATGTGCAACAATTATTTAGACCAATAATTGTACTTTTTTAGATTAGTTTTTAGGGTTGGGAAACAATTTAAAGGGACGAGCCAATGGCTCGTCCCTTTAAATGTGTGTATATAAACAAGATAAAAGAAGGTATCTTGAATATGGCTAATTAAGTTACATATCGCCATTGATGAAGTATCCGTACTTGACTACTCTATCGAAGGCGATTTTCTGCCATTCTTCCTTGATTGAATCCCTATCAGTAAGGAAGAAGCCTGGTTCCATAAAGCGAATAATTATAAATTCGGAGTTCTTCTGATCCCAGCTGTTACCTCTGCTGAAATCGATTCCCTTGCCTGTATTCTTAGTAACTATCGACTCTAGAAGTGGAGCTGTTACAGAGTTAATCGGAACAGAAATGTCCGATTTATCGAACAAGCCCTTCTTGGTCTCACTAGTGTATACGCCGAAGTTACCAACTGCACCTACTACGCATACTACTCGCTTAATATCATTAATATCTACTTCGTGCTTAGCACCTATAATCTTGTTACCGCGGAGCTTTATCTGCTTCTCCTTGAGAGAAGTACCCAACGTGAGGTCTAACTCTCCTATGTTATTAGGAAAATCCTTAGTCAGCTTGTGCGCAGCAAATGCTGTGAGAAGAGTCTTAGTCTCCTTTATATTATGTTTCTCGTAGTTATAATCCTCATCTAATGTTATATCTAGCATCTTCTGCTTGGGATCAACGCTAACTAGATTAAGAATGTAGCTACCATTGGAGCTGAAGTAGTTTGTAGGAATAATCGTTAGTATATCGTCGAAACTGACATTGAGTACGCCTTTCTTCTTGTGTGTATATGTGAATCCGTCACTACGAACCTCTAACGTATACTTTGGCTTTTCAAAAGTCACAATATCTGTATCAAAGATGCTAATCATATGAATCTCCTAACTACTCACGTGCCTTTGATGCCGACCAAAACAAGTGTGCTACTAAATAATTTTTATTGTACTTATGTAGCTAGTATAAGCCTATTTTTGTAATTTGTCTGCACTTTTTTGAAAAAAGTGATTATTAAGTCAAAAATTGTGCAAATTTTTCCGTTATTTGGTACTTTTTTGCCCTGCCTTATTCGCATCCAGGCGATTTTAGGGTGCACTTTGAGCGTTCTGGCATGTTAATCATCGCTATCGATGTTATAACCAGCACGATACCAACAACCCTCCAAGGACCGAGCTCTTCCCCGAAGATGAACGTACCGAATAGCGTCGCCGCGACATTTTCCACCGAGGATAATATCGGCGCATACGATACATGCTTAAGCCTCGTTATCGCGAAGCCGTACATGAAGTATGGAATGGCAACAGATGTCGAGCCATTGATTATACTTATCAGTGCCAGCTTTCCGTCCGCATGAAATTCACCAATGCCAACTATGGATCCGTATATCAAAAGAGCGATGAGCCCAAATACCATCGTATAGAATGTCATCGCTGTCGTATCTTCCGACTGTCCGGCAAGTCTACTAGTAATCGCTAGACTTGCAAAGCAGAATCCACATATAAGTCCCATGAATATGCCATAAAGAGACAGCTTCCCTAGGTCGAACACTCCCCCTGTCGCCGTGAATGTAACTCCCATGATGGTCACGCACATGGCGAGGACTTTTCTCAGGGTAGGCTTTTCCTTAAATATAAAGTACGACATAATCGCCACGATTATCGGGGATGTGTATACGAGCACGACTGCGCTCGCCATGCCGAGTTTACCAATCGCTGTGAAGTACGCTACGTTGAACACGGCCTGTGTGATTACGCCCTGCACGCAGGCTATCTTGAAACCACGTCTACTGAGTTTGAAACTCATTCGCCCTTTCATGAGCATGAACGGGAGGATGACTAGCATCGCACATGATACTCTCAGGATTGACATCGTCACTGGTGGGATGCCGTACACTCTATATAGATGCGAATAAATTCCGGTCGTGCCCCAGAGGGTGCCGGAAAGCATGATGAAAATTGCTCCGTTCTTAATCATATTACTTCTCGCTCAGCTTAGCTATCGCCTGTTCATATGAGATGCAGAGTGCCCCATCGAAGCTGAACTTCTTCCAGAGCGATACGTTGTTCTCTTCTCTATAGGTGCTAAATATAATGGCCTTATCTAGTTGGGCAAATGAATTTGTAAATGATTTACCACCCTCTGCGTTTGGTACGGCTTTACCGTTTCGCTTGTATACATCGGTTATCTTTCCATTATCATCATGTCCAACGACGTTGGTTAGAGTTTGGACTAGTTCAAGTTTTGAATTCTTCATCACATACTTGTGGACATTATACTGCATGTAATCATCGCCGTTCGAATAGTATATGTATAGGGTATTTGCATCCTTGCCCTTATACACGACATAAGAAGTACCCGCAGCAGCTTGCTGGTCCGCAAATTTACCACTATATGAACCTTCATTAAAGCCATCGTAGCTGAGCTCCACTGCTCCTTGGCCATTAAATGTATAGATATGCATCTGTGCATCGAATTCATTATTCGCGGTGAAGAAGAACAGCTCTGGTACATTGTCACCGTCTATGTCGCACAGTGCTATAGGTCTATCGATACCCCTACGGTTATATGTGTCTATAGTTGGTATAGTCTGCCATGAATATGTCTTAATAGCTGTCTGATTCTGCTCTATTACGGTCTTATATGCGCTATACGCAGCTTTCCTATTCTTCTCTTGCTTCTCAGTGACTTTTTTTGGTTTTGGCGGCTTCTTCTCCTCTTTCTTAGGCATCTTCTTGCTGCATCCTGCGATGGATAAGACGAGAAATGCGGATAGTAAAATCGCAATCGCTAATCTTAACTTCATCTTGGTATTCATAGTTTTTCTCCTTTTGATGCCCGCTCTGTTATGTACAAATGGTATGCAATTTCTAGCGAATATCACTAGCATCTTTAAGTATCTAATATTCTATCTTCTGTAATCTCTATGTCTATTACAGAGTATTATACTAGAATTACAGGGCAAAGTGAAACTATGCGGATTGTCGTGTATATATGCATGCGAAGAGTTATTTGCACTAGATGGTTGAAAACGAACGATAATGGGTTTACTCTATAGTCAGCAAATATTGGATACATACCTAGTGGTATGGGTCAGGAGGTTAAGATGCTATTAATCGGAGTAAGAGCGGATGGGAACTGGCTACTATCGCAGTGGAATCTTACGTATGCTACCGGCTGGGAGGGCATTTGCAAGGCTGCTGCCAAGATGTACGATTACTACGATAGCAAGGAGATGCCAGTTGAGATATTAACGGATGATCATCTAACAGGTGCTCATTCGAAGGATGACATCATGAATATAGAGGAAGCTAGCTATCTAACTGTTAGGGGATTTTCGACGGTATTCAAGCTGCCGCTGATGACTACTTTTTTTATAACCAGTCTCAGACTGTGTATGTCAATATCGCACAGGCTACTGAGGAATTTGCATATGCTGATTATGAGAAGTTTAATAAGTCGCTATGTCAGTATCTCAATAGTGTTGAGATGGCGATGTGCGAGTAGGATTGGATAAGTAAGATATTAGGTAGGGTAAGGAAAAAAATCAGGCGTGGCCTGATTTTTTTGTTGCTTTGATACATTGTGATAGTTCTGATAATACGGTTCCTTATTTCAAAAAAGAGATGGTTTTTGAAATAAAGAGCACAGTATTCATCGCTTATTTCAAAAATGATCTACTTTCTGAAATAAACTGTTTCATTAAACCAGTAAGAGCTGACGCTTGACTTACTCCTAGATTATCACAAGTTTCCTTGAATTCTTCTACTACATCCTTTTTTAACTTGTATGACTTATTGATTAGTCCTGCTTTCTTTTGATACTTTTCTGTTGCTTTTGTCTGAGCATTAGGGGTTCCTTGTGGCATAATTGCGACTCCTTTTCTGATTGTTTCTTTGAATTCTCAATAGCTATGAATGGACAGATAGTGATGATAAGACAACAATGTGGTTGATATGATGGTTTACAAGGTTCTCAAACTAACTTCGATATTGTAACTCGGAAAATTGATTTCAATTCATGCGCCCCATGCGGGATGCGACATACCAATCACCATATCCACTTACTTTTGCATCATAATTTCAATCCACGTGCCCATGCGAGACGCAACGTTTAAAAGTTCAATCGAGTATTAACAAGTTAGCATTTCAATCCACGCGCCCCATGCGGGACGCGACATATAAAGTATGGGGCAGTAATACGAACAGAACTATTTCAATCCACGCGTCCCATGCGGGACGCGACTTGAGTATCATGGGTTTTAGACCTCTATCGGTATTTCAATCCACACGTCCCATGCGGGACGCGACAGTGGCCAACTCAGGAGTTGTGCTAGATACATCATATTTCAATCCACGCATCCCATGCGGGACGCGACTCGGCTCTTGCTCTGCACTGCTGCCTTGCCCTGCAATTTCAATCCACGCGTCCCATGCGGGACGCGACCTTATTTCTGCAGTATGGGATACGGTTATTAAATTTCAATCCACGCGTCCCATGCGGGACGCGACCACACCCGAATTAATGGAGTCGCTGCCCTTCTTAATTTCAATCCACGCGTCCCATGCGGGACGCGACTCTCAAAGGGGTTATTGATGGACTTAAAGCTCAATTTCAATCCACGCGTCCCATGCGGGACGCGACAATATTCCGAATCGCTAATTAGAAAAGTTGAGGTATTTCAATCCACGCGTCCCATGCGGGACGCGACGAAGATATCGAGTTGTTAAGGGTTCGAGAGCATCATTTCAATCCACGCGTCCCATGCGGGACGCGACTAGGAGCACACCTTATCGAGGGCTTAAAACAAGATTTCAATCCACGCGTCCCATGCGGGACGCGACTGACTGTGACGGAAATCGTGTATGCGTATATGATATTTCAATCCACGCGTCCCATGCGGGACGCGACATTTCATCCCTACTAAGATTTAGCTGAGATTGAAATTTCAATCCACGCGTCCCATGCGGGACGCGACATCGTTCCCGAGCCAAACAGCAGCTTTGGCTAAAATTTCAATCCACGCGTCCCATGCGGGACGCGACCACCATAGCACACTGCATAAATCTCACCATCAATATTTCAATCCACGCGTCCCATGCGGGACGCGACTTTAACTTCACGTTTACTTGACCTACCGTTGATTATTTCAATCCACGCGTCCCATGCGGGACGCGACTAGAGTACGAAATATATGAGGAGGATAAATAAATATTTCAATCCACGCGTCCCATGCGGGACGCGACGAACTCTATGGGGCATATCAATGATTCTGACTTATTTCAATCCACGCGTCCCATGCGGGACGCGACGGCACAAGTAAAGGCAAGAGCTGCGCAAGAATGATTTCAATCCACGCGTCCCATGCGGGACGCGACGTGGACAGCTCAAGAGCTATGCAAGATACATCATATTTCAATCCACGCGTCCCATGCGGGACGCGACTGGTGCTCGTGTTCTGCCTGTGTATTGGCTATCTGATATTTCAATCCACGCGTCCCATGCGGGACGCGACTGGGAATGTTCCGGATACACTCTCACAGCTCATCAATTTCAATCCACGCGTCCCATGCGGGACGCGACCGCAGATTTTGGCCTATCGACGTAGGCGACTATATTTCAATCCACGCGTCCCATGCGGGACGCGACGCTGTTGCCTAACAATAATTGTATCGCCTTCCATATTTCAATCCACGCGTCCCATGCGGGACGCGACGCATATTTGTTTTGCAAAGATTTAACAGAAAATATTTCAATCCACGCGTCCCATGCGGGACGCGACTGTATTCGGAGGTATTCCGTCTAGTAGAGCTTTATTTCAATCCACGCGTCCCATGCGGGACGCGACATAGGCTGCATTACAACTCTTGCATCTTTAATCTATTTCAATCCACGCGTCCCATGCGGGACGCGACTTCCAGACGTCTGTGTATTTACCTTTTACGCTCCTATTTCAATCCACGCGTCCCATGCGGGACGCGACCTGCATTGACTTTCACCGATTCAATAAATCCTTTATATTTCAATCCACGCGTCCCATGCGGGACGCGACATTAAGTTCCTTCGTCCATCCATTCTTGCTTTCTATTTCAATCCACGCGTCCCATGCGGGACGCGACCAGTGTCCTTGTTCTGGATGACTTACAGTATATGATTTCAATCCACGCGTCCCATGCGGGACGCGACAACGGAGGGTTTGGCTATAAGTCTCTAGTAGATATTTCAATCCACGCGTCCCATGCGGGACGCGACTAGATGTTGTTATAAAGGCGATAAGGCTCAAAGTTATTTCAATCCACGCGTCCCATGCGGGACGCGACTGCTACTGCGCTGGCAAAAGACACACATGTTAATATTTCAATCCACGCGTCCCATGCGGGACGCGACAGCGATATACACAAATTCAAGTCGCTTTTTAAGACTTTTCTTGTGCTATCGCAACACAATTTTACGTTATTAGTTGCAAAATCTGATTTTACAACTAATAAAACTATGTTTATTCTGTGCAAATTAGGCGTCATTATTAAAACAGCTTCCAGTTCGCATTAATTAAGTAACATGCGATTAGAACAACAACACTCCTTCCGGATCATAGCTCTTTTTATTACCAAAGTGTTCTATCTTTGAAGCATAATTTTTTCCAATATTGTAAATTCTAATACTATCTTGCTCGCTATCAAAGAGTTTTAAAAGTTTATCTTTAATAAACACGTATTGGGAATAATCTACATCACATTCAAAAACGGAATTTTGTACTCTCTGTCCATAATTGCAACAAATTTTTGCAATTTTATTTAGTCTTCTTTTTCCTTCTGCGGTTGTTGTACTTACATCATAAGTTATAAGGATTAACACAATAATACCTACTTCCAAAAAAATGGAGGATACGTATCTAAATCCCCACGTATTACTCTCGCTAGGAGCATTGCCTGTACATGCGGCAACAATCCCCAGCTAACCTCTTCTTCCAAAAATGGATGTTTTAGTTTATCCTGCTTCTTTTTTTGCCATTCAGATAAGAACTTTTTTCGTCCGTCCTCTGTTAATAAAACCGCTCCACTCTCTTGCTCATAGAAGTCTTGTCCCGTAATTATTTTGTTATTGATCAAGGTTAATACAAATCTATCAGCATATACAGATCTCATTTCTTCCATCATGTCAAGAGCCAATGATTTTCTACCTGGTCTATCAGTATGCAGAAATCCAACATATGGATCTAATCCGACTCCGTGTAGTGCAGCAGCACAGTCATTTGCAAGAAGTGTATACGCAAACGAGAGTAATGCATTAACATTATCTACCGGTGGCCTACGATTTCTGAAATAGAATTTAAAATCACTCTTATTCTGTAAAATCAGATGATCGAAAACTCCAAAATATTCAGCTGCAGCAGTACCTTCAATACCCATTAATATATCTTTAGTGGCTCCATCAGTTATATTTTTAATACTATTTTTTAAATTACCGGCAACGACTTCTATTGACTCACAGTCAATCCTTAAGGCATAGTCTCTACTGAATTTTAAGAGGAAATAGCAAGCATTGTGTATTTTCCCGTATAAAAACGATTTTGAAAAAGCAATGGCTTGTTCTTCGCTATCCGCCATTCGATATTGTTCTCTTCTCAAAAAAACATTTCCATTTGTATTTGAATTTGTACTTGCAAGATACCATCCTTGAGGAGAGAAAAATGACAATTGAATATTATACTTTGCACATTTACCCATTAACGCAGGCGAGGCACCTTTGTAAGAAAAGCAAATTATATTTTCCAGAGTGTGCAATGGTATGTGATGTTTTTCATCAAAGTCTATCGATATCACTACATTCTCGCCATCCAGTGACAGATAGGCATTTTCAGAAGTAACATATAATGTATTCAAAAGTTTTCTCATCTCAAAGTTCCTCAGAAATGTGTTGTTCAATATATGCCCCAACATCCCGCTTACGCTTGTATAAGATTCCTGGACAACATATATTGATTAATGAACATTTTTTGCACTTGGAAGTAGGCTTAACCTTTGGTGTATAACCACGACGATAGTACCCCCACATCTCTTCCAATGAAGAAATCGCAGTATACCTTAATTCATCTGTTATTTCAAAGGTTTCACGTCTTCTCGTTTCTCCATAAAAAACAGCACCTTCTTTTACGTCGCAAGCAAGCATGTCTTCAAGGCAGATAGCTTGTGTAGTTACCTGGATTCTATCACAATCCAAAATTTTACTATGACCTTTTTTGTATTCCACTGGACGTATCCTTCGTGGTCCATTCATTTTCGAAATGTTAACTCCGTTATCATCCGGCAAAAATTCCACAGCATCACAGGTACCGGTAATTTTATATTTATCAGATTTCACTTGCAGACCTCTAATAGTAATAACGCCATTTCTGTTGTCACGAACCGTTCCGTCATGAACCCTGTTATGCATAACGCGTCCTTCAGCGGTCAAAGAATTTTCACTCCACTGATTCTCGATATGAATTAACGCCCATTGCCTCTTACAGAACAGAAAGTGCTGTATACCGGAGATCATTAAATATTCGTTAGATTCCATTTATTTCTTCAACTGCTAATTCTGGTAACTGATTAACTTGAATGCTATAGTCATCAATACTTGCTGGAACATCTATTTAATGTTACTTCAACACTTCTATGCACATTCGCTGACGAATACTGTCCATCTTTACAATTGTGTTCAAACCAATATAGCTTGTAAACTTCCATTGAACCATCAGGTCTTGCAGATGACGAGTCATTTACGAATAATGTCTTTAGACAATCTTTTACAAGGTTTGCATCTTCTCGTGAAAATCCCGTTTTCTCTGTTAATTGCACATTGATAGAGCCTTTTATTTTATAAAGTCCGAATTTCACAAAGTGTTTCCATCCTATTGTATCGGGTCCACGTAATTTACCTTCTTTTTTTTCACCGCTCACACTTTTAGTAATCTGCTGTGAATATACTTCGACTGGATTCATGCTCACAGCCTGGTGGATTGAAACCGGTCCTCTGACACCCACAGAAGCGCAATCAAAGTCCTTAAACGCAAATACCTGCCCAAAGGTTCTTACATCAGTCCATTTTTCACAAGCTCGCTTATAAAACTCATCATAATCTTTTATTTTTTTTAGGTCTTTTGCACGTACCTTTAAACTTCCAGCTCCATCATCACATCTCTCATCCGTCTGTACAAATACACATTCTCCCATGTCTTGCATTCTGTTTCTTATTTTTCTTTTTATGCATACATCGGAAATCTCACCGTATCCATTATAATCAGTACGTGGTCTGTTTCCGTTCGATGGATCGCCATTAGGATTTGCATTATTGACTGTAACAAGTGCAACAAAATCAATTTTATTTTCTAAACTATTCATTATTCCGTCTCCCTCACTTCTTCATCTTTAGCATGCTTTTCATACAAATGATTTTTTTTTGCAGATAATAACCTATAAGATATAATTCACTCAAGGGTTTCCCGTACTCACTTGCTGGATATGTTGATATTTCTTCCATAATTTGTCCGATTAGCTTTTCATACATAACACGATAACCTTGATTGATTTTTGGATAATATGCATTTTTTATTTGCTCCATAATCAGTTTAAATGCATACACAGGTCTCTTTACAAAAACCGATTGAAGACGAATTGCATTAGGTTCTCTTTTTTCATTGGCATAATAAGTATCTCTTTCAATTTTTTCCAATACTGCCAAAAGTCTGCCGAATTGATAGCTTCGATCTTTAAAATTTTCATCAAGAGCCATAGAAACCTCCTTATTATGATGATCTTTCCAATGTTTTCTAATAACTGCGCACGTTGTAAATAATATGTCTCTCCTATTATTTTCATTGTATGCTTGCATATTATTTGACTTATTAAATAAACCCGTTATTATATCTTGGGGAAAGCGAGTTTTATCTAACCTGCAAACAAACAATCTCTGAAATACCTGACCCTCTATTTGGGAATCTATTTCCATTTTGGCATTATCATCATTCCCACGTTGTGTCCCGTACGACAGTATTGTTATTTTATTAAGGGATGGTGACGATATATTGCCTGTAACGGTTATCCAGCAGCATGTTTCATACCAATCCATCAACCGGTTTATATATTCATCCCCCACTAATTCATTGTAGTACACTAAAGATAAGCGCCCAGCATCCTTATTAGTTGCATCTAGTATTGATATAACCGCCTTAGCATCATATTTATTCAATTCGCTATATCCAGATAAAAAACTTTTCAATTTGATTCTGTATTCACTCATCCTGAACACTTTTTTTTCATTAAAGCTTAATGGCAAATCTATTCTAGGAATTTCGATACCACGAGGAGTCCAGCATACGAAAGTCTTTTTCCCAATTGGTACACCTTGATTAGCCACAATCCATTTCAGTGCGTTATGAGCCTTTTGAGACGAAATGTATCCAATACACAAAGCTTCTTCTTTGTTCTTAAATCTACCCCTAAAAGTGAAATTCTCACTATCATTTGCTGATACTAAAACTGCTTTTGGAAACCGAGAAACAAGTCCTTTTAAATGCAGCCTTGCAACTATTTCGTGATTCCCAGACACATAGCAAAAATTAGTCGCAGAATTTTTTAGTTTCTCGTTTATATAGTATTCTGTATATTTTTGAAATAAGGATTTATCATTCCATACAGCTCCGTTTCTATCTCACTTAATCCATGAATAATCCAGCGGATCATATCATCGCAATTACCAATACTATCATCTGTTTTATAGCGTATGAGTCCACATTTATCAAGATCTTTTAAGACACTACCTTTTTTAATATACCGAAGTACTGCCTCAACTTTCGGATGAGAAAATCGCGAATTTCCCCAATCATTTAACTGTTTAACATATAGTTCATGCTTCTTATCATCAATCTCCGCAACATATTTTATCGTATCACATAAAGCATGTGGACTATTATTATTTGATCTATTGGCAGAATCTTGTGATACGGGAATAATTATCTTTTCATTACATTTGTTGGCTGTTAAGAAAGAACCTGTTATATCTATTGAAATTGTGATATTGGAGTTTACAATCTTGTGTGCAACAGGTGCCAGCGGTTCTTTATTCTCTTCATATTTTCCTACAGATTGATTTTGATCCATGAAGTCATATGTTTCAATTGCTCGCTGCAAAAGGCTCATTACTTCACCTCCTCAAATTCTCCAAGTCCACTAAAATTCATCTCATCAGTTCCGAATGACTTAATTTGAACTTCTCTCACTGTTCTGTGCAACTTGCATTGATCAGGTCTTTTAAACTCTATAATTCCATTCCTCATAACGGGAGCCCATAGATTAATTGTCATCTTGCCGTTTGTTTCCGAAGAATACGCTTCGTCTGCATAAGTAATTCCATGATACATGGTTCCGAAAGCAAGCTCCGGCAAATTGTCATAATAACCTTCGCCTTCACCAAATTTCTTTGGTTCCACGTACCCTTGGCATTCTCTCGTTCCCAAATAAATATCTCTACGTCCACCTTTTAAAATCATTCTTTTTGCTATTTGATGATGCTTATTCTCATTCCTATCTTTATTTAATTCAGGTCTATTCTCATTCCACTCAAAATGTGCTTGTACTTGATATCTGCAATTTTTTAGGTAGGTATAATAGGATAGATCATTTCCTCCATTGTATTTTATAGGTCTAATACCCTTAACCTCCGTTTGTATCTGATTCATTACTCGCACTTTATCTATATACCATATAAATGTTGGTTTCCAATATACCGAGGATAAAATGCCTTTGATAGCTTCATAAGTTGGAATTTGATAGCTGCACTTTTCTCCGCCAACTCTCATAACAGGGTCGGAAAACAACGCATAATCTCCATATACCTCAAACTCTACAATATTAGGGTAGCGCATTCTGTTTCACCTCCGTTTTCGTATACTCCTAACGTATCATCGTAATTATTCTCATCTAACACATATATACCACTATTTGCTATTTCGTATACAACTTTACTCTTAAACAATCTTTCAAACTGATATTTAAATAGTGAAACTGAATAGCTTTTAGCCTCATCTATCAACGTTTTTTTATATTCATATTCAAATTGTGATTTGCTACTGCATAGTTCTGTAATTATATTAACTCCCTTTCCATATGGTACAACCACTGAAAAAGTTTCACTATCGATAACTTCAAACACTTTTCCTGCGGTCGCAAATGCTTGTCTTAAAGCATATTTATTGTTACCGTGGCCAAACCCCATTGACAGTAAGTTAAAGAAGCTTGTGTTCAATTTTTTTATGTAATAATCCATTTCATTTCTACGCATATATGCATCACTAAAAAGCTTCTCGTAATAAAAATTTATCGAGCTATCAGATGTCAAATCATTTTCATATTTACTCTTATTATTTTTGTAATTAACAAGCAGCTCTTGTGTTGCCATTTTTGCTTGTTCTATTTCTTTAAGGTAATCAAGATTCTCATCCGTACAATTAATAACATATACATTTTGGGGGGCAGTATTCTCTCCATTTCTGTTACACCTTCCTGCTGCTTGAACAATGTTGTCCATCCCTGCTTGAAATCTAACAACCGAATCAAACGACATATCAACACCAGCTTCGATCACCTGAGTTGATATGCACACAATATGTTGACCTTTTTCTAAGGCATTTTTCATTTCACCAATTACTTTAATTCTATGTGCCATGCACATTGAAGATGATAAGTGGAAGATGATAGCATCAGAGATATTCTTACAGGTTAAGGTTAATTGTTGCGCTTCACTTTTCTTATTGCAAACTACAAGAAGACTTCCATTATTGGATGCAAGTTCATATATTAAATTATTTATTTCACTGAACTTATAATTACCTTTGTCAACTATATTTGTACGCTTGAATACACCCTTTAACCTTTGTTCAATATCCAATGGAATTACTTTTTCATCTTTAACATGCGCAGCATGTTCTACCTTCTGTAAACATGGTTGTGTTGCAGAGCAAAGTAAAATAGTTACACTACATACTTCCGATAAAAAGTTTAAAGCCAAGTTAAATAATGTGAGCATTTTTTTGGGAACTGTCTGAACCTCATCAATTATGATTACACTATTGCAGAGGGATTTAAACCTTCTTACACAAGATAATCTACCATCAAAAAGGGTGTTTAAAAACTGAACTAATGTAGTTACTATTATTGGCGCGTCCCAAGTTTCTGCCAGCAAGTCATTCACGTTTAGCTCTTCATCCTTATTCTCTTCGGAATTGACAAGATTAGAATGATGAACTAAAACCTCTTTATTAAATTCATTTCCAACCGCCCGCTTTATTTCCTCGCTATTTTGATCCAAAATGCTAATCAATGGAGCAATATAAAAAATCCTATTTTTTTTAAATTGAATTGTGTTTTCTAATGCAAACCTCAGCCCTGACAAAGTTTTACCCGCACCTGTTGGAAGGTTTAGCCTATATATACCGCTTGTATATTTCGAACCAGCCTCATAACACAGATTGGACAACTCCATCCTGGCTTTACCAATTTCATTATCTGAATTCTTGCTATGAAGGAAAATTTCTAGCGATTTAAGCATCATTTCCCAATTTTGAGATAGGAAACTATTCATTCCCCGAAACTTATCACCGTTCATAAATTCGGCGGTATCTCTTCTATCCCCTTCAACGATTGAAGACAATATCAACCTTGCAAGAAAGCCTATATAGAACATTAACTCTTCATCACTTTTTGCAACTTCTGCACACTCTCTTATTTTTATAAAAATCTCATTAAGCTCAGAACTTGCAGATTGGAAAAGCTTATCTATCTCTTCGTCAGACGCACAATAGGAATTAAAGTTCTTTT